>Ga0265327_10000817_pt1 | contig 46942 bp, 44 predicted proteins | sample 41621metaG_FD_202089 | JGI IMG/M metagenome (GOLD analysis project Ga0265327, IMG submission 202089) | Rhizosphere microbial communities from Carex aquatilis grown in University of Washington, Seatle, WA, United States - 4-16-21 metaG | ecosystem: Host-associated > Plants > Roots > Rhizosphere... | reverse complement strand
CCAATAGTACGGACTCTGAATGCCAAGGCATGGACCAGAGTCAACCACAGACAATACCCAAAGTGTACGCGATGTCCTGTCCTCAAACTGTCCACGATGTCTTGGCACTGAGCCTGTGACCGCCGGGGGCTGCCTCGGCGCTCATAGAGCGCCGCTACAGGGCGGCAAGAGGCAGCGACTAAATTGCAAATTGGCAATTCGAAATGCAGAGGGCTGGTGGGGCGAGCGTCCTCGCAAGCCGGGCGGCTGATTACGTCTCGGAGGGACGAGTTACACGAGTCCCTAAAATTTGTTTCCTCCCAAAGCGGCGGTAAGCCGCCGCACTCCAAACGCTCCGCGAGGTTCGTGGGCGGTCCTTGCGGACGGCCAATGGCGGCGCGCGCGGAGCGACGCGCCCTACCAACCAAGGCATGGTCGAATATCAAAGGACCAACCGGCTCGCGAGGACGCTCGCCCCACCATGGCTGGCCGAACGTCTGCTTGTTATCCGTGACAATCTGTGCAATCCGTGTCTGTAACTTTGAGTTAGGGACTCGTGTGGTGGCCGTCTGCAAAGGCCATCCCTCCGAAGCTAAGTGCGCGGATGCTCGCTTCACCAAGTTGTTTATGAGTTTCATTTTTTATCGGGTCCTGGCTCGGTGCTCTCTGTGTCTCGGTGGCATAATTGAGTCCAGCGTCACGCTGGTTACTGTAGGACGGGCGCGGCACCTTTGATGGTGAGTTTGCTGACGGTGGTGGGGCCGCTGGGATTTTCCGTGGCCACGCTCACGCTGGCGGCGGGAATTTTATACGTGCTCTCCACGCCGTTGATGTCGATGTGCGTGATGAGCACGTCAGAGACGCCGGCGAAGGTCGTCACGCAGGTCATGTAAAAATTCCAGCTCTGCTGGTTGTCCGGCCAGGTGATGGTCACTTTCGGTGAGAAGGTGACCTCCACATTCCCGAGCTGGAGATACAGCGAGGGCAACTGGCTGCCCGACGGCAGCGCCAGCATTTCGCGCGTGATGTTCGGGCCGCCCGCCGATTCCGGCCATTCCACGAGGTCGTTGTAATCGCAGAACGTTTCGCCATTGATGACGATTTTATGGTAACCCCGGTAGGTGGACATAATTCACGTGGCGGCGGGCGGTGACGATTTTATTTGGCGGCGGACGCGGGAGCCGCTGCCTGGCGCGCGGTCGCGATGAGTTTGGCGGTCCAATTCGTGAAACAGCTCGCGCCGCAGAAATGCACTGGCTGCACGAGGCGATGTTCCACTGTCAGGTCGGGTTCCTTCAGTTCCAGGAACAGGCCGCCGCGAATGGGTGTAAACGAGACGGTGCCGGTGGCGTCCTTGGCAATGGGTTGTTCGCAGCCGTCGCAGATGAATTGTGGTTTGGTGATCATATTTATTTATTGGTTGTGGTTGATTTTATGGTCTCAGGTATTGGGGACTCGTATAACTCGTCCCTCCGAATAATTAGGAACCGGCGCTGAAGGCGAACAACGCATTGGGCACGCCTGCGGTTTGGCTCATCGCGTTGACCATCTGAATCGCGCCGTTCGGGAACCGGTGCTCGCCGATGGCGTAAACACGTTTCGCGGATTTCGCGCCGAGTTGCTTGGCCGTGAAGGTCCAGCCGAGCACCTGGCCGGTCAGGACCAGATCGCCGCTCTCGGCGCTATTGGCATAAGCCTGACCGGGCAGCACGGCATTGGTCCCTTGATAACCCATCAACGTGTCGACTTGCGCCTCGGTCAAATTGCTGGGCGCAAACGTCACTTGGATGTTGAAGCCGTCGCTCTCCAGGTGAATATCCGCAATGCCCACGTCGCTGCTGGCAATCGTCTTGGTCTTGTAACCGAACTTGATTTGCCAGCCGGCCATCGCGCCCAGGGCCGAGTACGGCGTGCTGAGCGAACCGAGCGCGCCGTTGTAAATATCAGTTTTGATCTTCGAGTAATCAAAGCTCGTATCCGCCGTGAAGCTCGAACCGACGGCCTGCTTGATGAACGTGGCGTTGGTGGGCGAAACGCCTTTCGCGCCGATGCACACCAGTTTCATGGAGCCGAACAATGTTTGCGTGGGCGTGCAGGTGAGGTCCGGCGGCGCTTCAATGCCGCCCTGCTCGAAGCCGTACGTTTTATTTTCGCTCACGCTGTAGATCGTCACCGTCTGGTTGCTCGCGGGAAAAATGCTTTGGCCGATGTAAGTGCTCGGGGCCAGGTGCGCCTCGTAAAAATAATTCAGCAAGCCGCTCGTGAGCATGCCCACGGGCTTGAACGTCAGCCGGAACAGACGCGATTTGTGACGTTCGCCGGCGTCGCCAAAAGTGGTTTTCGGATTCCAAGACTCAGCCACGTCCTCGACTTGGATGTCTTTCTCGACGTAGATGATGACGCCGCCCGTGCCGATATAAGCCGGCCCGGCGATGACGGTGGGATTGATGATCGATACGCTCATGTAATTTTATTGGTTATGATTTGTGGTTGGCGAAAATGGGTTTTAGTTTTCTGTAGCGGCGGTCTGTGACCGCCGGGGGCTGCCTCGGCGCTCATAGAGCGCCGCTACAGGGAGGCAAGAGGCGGCGACTAAATTGCCAATTGGAGATTGAAAATGCCTGGGCCTGGTGGGGCGAGCGTCCGCGCGAGCCGGGCGGCTGATTACGGCTCGGAGGGACGAGTTACACGAGTCCCTAAAATTTGTTTCCTCCCAAAGCGGCGGTAAACCGCCGCACTCCAAACGCTCCGCGAAGTTCGCGGGCGCAAGGTCAGTGCGAAAGCGTTTGGGCTGTTTCATAATTCGTGTCAATTCGCGTTATTCGCGGATTCAATTGTCATTGTCTGTGGTTTTGAGTTAGGGACTCGTATAACTCGTCCCTCCGATTGATAATTGGCAGCGGCACCTTGCCGCCGGCTCGCGAGGACGCTCGCCCCACCGGGGAGGCCGCAGGGAAATGACACGGATTAACACCGATGGTCACAGATTTCAGAGGTTGGTGGGGCGGGCGCTCCGCGCACGCCGCCACAGGGGCATGGCAGTGCCATGGGCTGGTGGGGCGAGCGTCCGCGCGAGCCGGGCGGTCTATTACGCCTCGGATGGACGGTCTTTGCAGACGGCCACCACGCGAGTCCCTAAAATTTGTTTCCTCCCAAAGCGGCGGTAAACCGCCGCACTCCAAACGCTCCGCGAAGTTCGCGGGCGCAAGGTCAGCGCACGCCGCTTGGGCTGGGTGCGAGTCCTGCCACATTCGCGGCGCTCGCGGAGCGATCGCCCTACCTGCGCTTGGTTTGTTCATAATTCGTGTCCATTCGCGAAATTCGCGGATTCAATCGTCTTTATCTGTGGCTTTGAGTTAGGGACTCGTATAACTCGTCCCTCCGATTGATAATTGGCAGCGGCAACTTGCCGCCGGCTCGCGAGGACGCTCGCCCCACCGGGGAGGCCGCAGGGAAATGACACGGATTAACACCGATGGTCACAGATTTCAGAGGTTGGTAGGGCGGGCGCTCCGCGCACGCCGCCACAGGGGCATGGCAGTGCCATGGGCTGGTGGGGCGAGCGTCCGCGCGAGCCGGGCGGTCTATTACGCCTCGGATGGAAGGTCTTTGCAGACGGCCACCACACGAGTCCCTGAAATTTGTTTCCTCCCAAAGCGGCGGTAAACCGCCGCACTCCAAACGCTCCGCGAGGTTCGCGGGCGCAAGGTCAGTGCACGCCGCTTGGGCTGGGTGCGAGTCTTGCCACATTCGCGGCGCTCGCGGAGCGATCGCCCTACCTGCGCTTGGTTTGTTCATAATTCGTGTCAATTCGCGTTATTCGCGGATTCAATCGTGTTTATTTGTGGCTTTGAGTTAGGGACTCGTATAACTCGTCCCTCCGGTGGACATTTCCAATCGCCGCTTCCTTTGTTCCTTCGTTACTTGGTTGTTTAGTAATTGGCCGTGGCACCTGGCCGCCCTTCAGCCGCTTCATCACTTGAAACTGAACACTGAACACTTTTTTCAACCTGTTTTTCATCGTGGCCGAGGGATTGATTTTTAAACGGTGAGTTGTAACAAGCTGCTCGGATTGGCCTCGCTGGAATACGCCATGGCGCGCACGACCGTGCCGGCGGAAGCCGCGAACGGCGCGAGGTAACGCTGCGCTTGCGGGTTCACGTTGCCGTCGTTGCTCGGAAAGGAACCGTCGGTCGTGTACCAGATTTGCAGGTCGGCTGCCACAAAGGTGCAGGTGATCTGCACCTGGCCGGCAACGCAGCGGATCGACACCTGGTCGCACGTGTTGGATTGTTTGCGGCCGCTCAACATCTTGAGCGTCACGCGCCGCGCGTAAAGGCCGGCCTTGGAATCGATCCAATCATTGGCCGGGCCGCCGTACGCGCCTTCCGCGCGCAACTGGCCGTAGGGCTGAATCAATTTCAGGTGCAACAAATCCACGACGGCTTGCTCAATGTTCTCGGGTTGCCAGCCGCAGCCAGCCGGGCCGAGACACACGTTGCGTTCTGCGAGGATGACAAAGCCGAGGCGCAGCTCGGAAACGGGCCCGACGGAACCGGCCTTGTCCGAGTAAGGCCGCACGTCCTCGACGATGATGCCCGCGCCCGCGCCGCCATTGCGCGCGGTTTGCCAGAGCGAATCAATGGCCACGTCCGAGTCCATCAAAAATTTATGCTCGGCCACGGCGTTCACCTGGTTGAACGGCGCGTGCGAAAGCAGCAGGGCCGTGAGGTCAGCTTGCAGGCCGAGGTAATCCACGAGGAACGGCAATTGCGGCAAACGATTCATTCGGCAAGGCTCCTTTCAATGGCGGACATGACGACCTCGGCATATTCATCCGCGCCGGGCAAAACGGTTGGGTCCGGGTTTTGCGTGACCGCGCCGACGAGCGCGAATAAAAAATTGAGCGCGGCGGGCTGACGCGAACCGCTGTTGCCACCGGAATTTTTGCGGCTGCCCGCGCGGCCGGTTTTTTGCAAAGTCCCATCGGCGGGTTGAACGAGGTACGCACCCTTCTTGGTGGTCAACACAAACAGGCCGGGAAATTCACGGGGCTGATGACCGTAACTGACGGGCGAGATGGGCACGGCCAGGGTCTGGGCGTTGGCGGGTTCAATGGTGCCGCCGAGCAGCCGTTGGCGGACGCCGGGTTTTTCCACGCGAATTTCCACGCCGGTTTCGTTGACTTCGGCCACGGTGGATTGCGCGGCAGATGCCCAAAAGCCCGTGCTGGGCCAGCCGTGTTTATTCGTGCCGTTGGCGGCGAGATGCGCGCGCGTGAGGGCTGCGAGCGGTTGCCGGCACATTTCCGCCAGGCGCGCGGGCTGCACCTTCTGCATCAATGCGGCCACCGCCGACGTGGCGCTATCGGCATCAATTTTGAGGGAGGACGCAATCATGACGGTAAAACCATTTCGCTGGCATCGTAGCCGATGAGCGCGACGGCATATCGGGCGCGGCGCGGCTTAAGTGCGGCTCCGGTGCTGGCAGCAATGACGGGGTGGGCGGGCATGATTCAGTTTTTCGCGGAATCTTGATCGTTGGGCAACCGGCCAAGCTTCACGGCCCAGCGGGACGCGCGCGGCGCACGAAAGTTGCGCCCGGAAAGACAGGGCACGAACGTCACGCTCGGGGACGCAACGCAATTGATGCGGCGCAAGCCGGGGCGTGCCGCGTTCAAAAAATTCCCGTCCGAAAAATTCCCGTCCGGGAAAATCTCATTCGGAAAACTCTCCTCTGGAAAGCCTGCGCAGGAATAATTCGCATCCCAACAACTCGCGCCGGAAAACAGGGCCGGGGCCGGCAGCGCGCGCAGGTCGCGCACGGGAATGCAGCGCAATTGATTGGGCGCGGGCCGGAGCATGGCGCGTTCGGATAACTCGCGCACGGCGGCGAGGGTGCGGGCGGCGGCGCTTTTTAAATGAATGGGCATGTCAGCCGTCCTGGTTGCGTTTATTGAATTCACGGTGCGGCACGCGGCCAAAGCTGGGTTGCGTGAGCGGCACCGGCGTGGCATCCACCACGGCGGGCAGTTCCGTGCGCGGGCGATCCGCATCCTGCGAGCTGAGGCGTTCGAGCAATTTCATGGCGTTGTCCGCCGCCTCTTTGCGTTCCGTGGTCTTGAGCGACTTGAGCGCGGGGAAACTGCTGAGCCAGCGCCAGCGGGCGATGGCGATGACTTCATCCACGAGGCTGTCGGGCACGGTCAGGCCGGTCTGGTCCAGTTGATTGCCGCCGGCGTTGATGGCGCTGCGCACTTTCTTGAGCGTCTTGGCCAGGATGCCGGGCAAGGGCGTGGTGGAGCCTTGCAGCGCTTGCAGCGTGGCGGTTTCGAGCGGCGTGAACTCATCGAGCACGTCTTGGAGGGTAATGGTGGACCAGGGCATGAGATTGTTTTTGGTTCAGCAGGGCAGACCGCGCGGGCCTGCCCTGCCGGTGGGTTCACGTTAGAACGTGGCCGTGTTGAGCGTGGCGCGGTTCAACTGCACGCCGAAATTCGTGCAGACACCGGGGCCGGTGTTCGTAAACGTGGTGATGTTGATGGCGGAGAAGCCCGATAACTGCGCCTGGCTGAAGTTAGTCCAGGCGGTGATGGCGTTGGTCGGGTACGCGGTCGAGAGCGTGCCCGTGAGCGTGAAGGGCGCGCAACCGAAGTTGGTGCCGTCCTGGCTGAACGAACCGCTGATGACGCCGGTTCCCGCGCCCGCGCTGGTCTGGAACCGGGACGTCAGCGAGAGACAACAATTTTTCGTGAGCGGAAAAATGTTGGTGGTCACGCTGACGACGTTGCTCGACAACGTGCCGGGCAGGTTCGTGGCCGTAAACAGCGTGGGCGAATAAACCTGTGCGTGCGCGGCGGGGAGGAACACGGCGGCACCGGCCAGGACAGCCGCCGCGAGGAGAGTTTTGACGATTTTCATATATTATTTTTGCTGGGTGTGATGTTTGAGGTGCAGCGGGACGGCAACCGCCCCGCTGCCTGGGTTTAGCTCATGGCGATGCGGCGCATGGAGAGCGAGGACGTCTGCTTGATGTCCCGGCTCCAGTCCACGAGGTGGCCGCGCCAGAGCTGGTTGGGCGCAATGTACGTGCGCACGTTGCCGAGGAAGCCCGCCGCGCCCACGGTGAAGGTCTTGAACGCGCTGGGATCGTAGATGGTGGCGTTGGGCAGGCTGTAATGCACGAGGAGGTTGCCCTGCATGACGCGGGTTTTGCTCGCCGTTTGGTTCAGGCGCGTGGCGTCGTAAACGACGTTGGCCACCATGATGTCGCACGGGAAGAGCAACGCGGAATTGAGCTGGTCCGTGTTGATGCTGGCCAGCGAGGAGGCCGCGCCAAACAGCGCGCGGGCCTTGACCTTGGGATGCGTGCGCAACGTGTTCCACACGGTGAGGTCCATGGTGAGCTTCACGTTTTGCGTGCTGCCGCAATCGTTCGAGAGGCCGAGCAATTGCGAGTTGAGCTGGTCGATGGGGTCGATGTCCGGGTTGCTCCAGTTGCCGATGCCGCCCTGGGGCGTGACGTTGTTGAGCACGGTGGTGGAGACATCGAGGACGTGCGAGAGGGCGACCTTGTTGACGAGGGCGCGAATCTTGCCCTGGTCGAGGAGGTTTTGCTGCACATCGCCGCCCTCGTTGCCGGCGGCCTGGTCTTCCTCCTTGTCCACGCGCACTTCGAGCGCCTGGGGTTTGCAGGAATAGGCGTCGTCCGTGGCGTTGAACGCGATCAACACGGGGTCGCCGCCGATGGCGCGCGCGGTTTTTTCCGCCATGAACGAATTTTTATCGTCGAACTTCTTGAACTGGCCGGCCGCACCGGGGACCGGCGTGGTGGGGGCGAGCCGTTCGGCGAGCTTGATGACATCGGCGATGTCGTTCCACAAGCCCTGGGCGTAGGCCGTGAGCTGGTAGTTAAGTGTGGCACTGCCTAACATTGCTGGGGTAGCCATAAATATTTAATTGGATGATGGATTGGTTGGTTGAACGGATTAGCTGCGGATTTGCGGGGTGAAAAAGGTCACCTCGCATTCGTCACCGGGATTGGCGCCGTTGAGGTCGGTCACCACGGCCACGACCACGCGGCCGTTGCCGTTGCCGAGGTCCTTGGTGAGCGTGCCATCGGCCGCCTGCTGGAGCGTGTCGCCAAAGCTTAACGCGGCCGAGCTGGCGCTGATGACGGCGCGGACGGGTCCGGGCAAACCGCCCAGGATGCCGAGGGCGTTGTCATAATACGTGACGCCGCCGGTGAGGGCCTGGCGTTTGCGCGAGTCCAGCACAATGCCCACGGCGGGCACGGTGGTGGAGGTGTTCACCGCCGGGACGCCGGCGGAAAAGGTGACGAGCTTGCCGATGGCCGTCGAGAGGTCGGTGGCCGTCTCGGCGTAGATGGCGTTGCCTTTGGCTTGTAATGAAGAATCTCCCATAATTTTATTTTGGTTGGAGGTGGTGGTGGTTGGTTGCTTGGTTAATTATTTTTTGCGGTTGGATTAATGGCTGAGGTCGCGCGTGGCTTGCTGCCAGCAGTCGTTGAACGAACGGGCCGGGGCGGCGCCTTTCAGCTCGTTGGCGCGGTTCTTGATTTTTTCGGCCCTGGCCTGGTCGTCGCCGGCCGGGGCGGCTTCGCGGATCGTGCCCGTGCCGCGGTTCAACACGCGGGTGGCGGCGGCGGTTTCCATTTTGAAACCGCAATCATCGAGGAAAGCCGTGCGCTCCTCCTGGGAGGCGAGGCCGGTCAAGACGGGCCGGAGCCGGTTCAAGACTTTTTCATCCGTGATTTTGCGCGCGGCCAGCAAGCCATCCACCTGTTCGGCGTTGAACTGGGCGTGGCGGTTTTTGAGCTGCCGGTTTTCCTCCGCGAGCGGTTCCAGCTCGGTGAGGCGGTTTTTGAGGCGGGTCACGGCCGAGAGGATGGCGTCTTCGCTGGCCTCGTCGGCGAGGCCGAGTACTTTGGTTATGTTTTTCATGTGATGTCTGTTCTTTGCTTGGTTTGCTTCGACCGTCTCACCGGAGCCGGCGAAATGGGTATGGCAGGCGGGACAAACCAGGTCGCCGTCGCCGTCGTCATCGGGCACAAGTTTGCCGTGGCCCTCCGGGCAGCAGCCGTCCGCCGGCACCGGCGCTTTTTTGCCGCTGCGATTCGTGATGGGCGTGAGCAGTTCCTTGCCGTTGGCGTAATTGGTGAAGCCCACGGTCTCGATCTTGAGCACGCGATATTGGTTGCCGCCCACCTGCTCGAGGCCGGAGGGATCGGAGACGAAACTCGTGTATTTGTATTCGCGGTTGGCCACCGCCGCCTGGCCGGAAGGCGTCAGGCCATCGGCCCTGGCCCAAATGCCGTTGGGCCGCTTTTCAAATTCCTTGAACCACGCGAGCGCGGCGCTGTCCTTGTCCGCATCATAAATAAAATGTTCGCGGCCGCCGTAGATGCCGGGCCAGTTATCGCCCAGGCGGTTCTTGTCCTTATCAATGCCGGCGAGGATGGCGTCCATGGCCTGGTCATCGAGCACCTGCACGATGCCCGCCGCGGCATTGGGCAATTCGCCCATGGGCACGATGTGAATCCAGCCGTTGTCCACGGCGGCCGGCACGCGATTGCAAATGCGCAGTAATTGATTTCGTTTCATTGGTTCGCTTGGGTGATGCCCGGTGCGGCTTTGCCGTCTGGCAGACAGTGCGCTGCCGGGGCGGATGAAAATTCGGCGGAATGTTCGGGCGAATGTTTTTGGTCGGGCACGTCCCCTGCCCCGGCGGCGAGTCCGGTTGCCACATCGTCGGGCTTGGCCGGATGGTGCGGATTGGGTTGATGAGGTTGATGGCCCGGCACGGGCAGATTTCCCGGTGCGGCTGGATTTCCCGTCGTAGGTGCCTGAGGCACCCCAACCCGCGTGAGTTTCAGGCCGGTGCGTGCGCTGATTTCCCCGGCATCCGTTTGCAGGCCCACGCTCTCGGCCTTGACCACGTTGTCCAGCAACGCGCCGACGTCCACGCTGTCCTTGATGTCCAAGGCGAAATACACGCACACGGGCTGGCCGGGAAATTCGGCGGCGAGTTCGGGCGCATCGAAATCGCGCTGCAACACTTCGTTGATGCGCACGGCCTTGTTCACGGCAATTTTTTGCCAGGCGGAATCGTGTTCCTCGCTCGCGCCCTTGCCGATGCCCGTGGGACGGGACAACATCGTCAGTTCGCCGCCCGTGCCGGCCAGCACCACGTCTTTTTCCTGCACCTCGCAAAAGCTGGTGAAGGGCGATGACTCGGCGCGCACGGCCGCGCTGGGAAATTTCACATCCGAGCCCGCCGGCAGCGAGCCGCTCGTGCCCCGCGCCACGCGCTCGGCGGCGTTGGCGTATTCCGCCTCCTTGCCCGGTGGAATGTTGGCGGGCATGATGACCACGGAATTGGGCAGGCCGAAAATTTCCGTGAACGCCGAGTAATCTTTCCGGCCCATCAGCCAGTTCACCAGCGCGATCAACGCAATTTCGTACAGCGGCGATTCGGATTCGCGAATGACGAATTCACCGCGCGGCAGGGCGACGCTGCCAATGCGGTTGGCCTCGCCCAGCGTCGAAAGGCAGGTGCCCAGGCCAATGCCGAAATAGGAATTTTCGTTGTAATAAAAATCGCCGTAGAAACCGTCGCGGCACCAGCACCAGGGCTCGATCCAGTAAAGTTCCTCGACCGCACCGTCGTTCACGCCATCCTGGTAGCGATGTTTTTGCAGGACCGCGTAACCGCGCAAGTCCGCCAGCGCGAGTTGGGCGATGGACGTCTTGAAATTTTTCAGCAGGTCGTAACGCTTTTGCAAAAACTGGCGCTGTTGCTCGGCCATCGCCTTGGTCGCGCCCTCAGGCAATTGTTCCTTAATGCGGACCTTGCCCTCCAGTTCCTCGATGCTCGAAAGCAGTTTCTCCACGAAGCCTTTGAGGACGGGAAAGCGTTTCTCGGCCTTGCGCAACAGCAATTGCACCTCGGCCTGCGCGCCGCGCTCGGCCTGCTCGAAAAGGGCCAGCAGCCGCGCAATGGTGAGCCCGCGCATGGGATTATAATTATCGCGCCAGAAATTCGAGCGGCGCACGAGTTCCTCGGGCGTGGAACCATCGCCGGGGTTCGCGGCAGGTGAACCGAACGGATTCCAGGCGGCAGCGCCACGGGCGTTTTCGGGGTCGAGCCCGGCGGGCGCGCCCGCGGTGCCCATCATTTGGCGGGCAGCCTGCACGGCCGGCGAAGCGGGTTTCTGATTTTTTTTGGTCATGTTACGTGTTGGTAATTAGGCGCGAGGGTCCTTGCGGACGGCCACCGGGAGAAAGTGTTCAGTGTTCAGTTTCAAGTGATCAAGAGGTTGAAGGGTCAAGGGTTCAGGTTTCAGGCTCGATGCGATGGCTCATTGCAAAGTGGCAATTGGAAATTGGAATTGTTCCCGGTGGGGCGAGCGTCCTCGCGAGCCGCTTGGGCTTGGGGTAAGTCTTGCCACATTCGCGGCGCCCGGAGGGACGGTCTTTGCAGACGGCCACCACACGAGTCCCTAAAATTTGTTTCCTCCCAAAGCGGCGGTAAACCGCCGCACTCCAAACGCTCCGCGAGGTTCGGAGGCGCAAGGTCAGGGCACGCCGCTTGGGCTGGGTGCGAGTCTTGCCACATTCGCGGCGCTCGCGGAGCGATCGCCCTACCTGCGCTGGGTTTTTTCATAATTCGTGTCCATTCGCGAAATTCGCGGATTCAATTGTGTTTCTCTGTGGCTTTGAGTTAGGGACTCGTGTAACTCGTCCCTCCGGCCAACAATGGGCAGCGGCACCCTGCCGCCCGGCCTGCGGCCACCTTCCCCCGTGCCGGGGGAAGGCATCTATAATGGGACCGGTTTACCCAGGGTAGTCGCTCCTCGCCGAAACGGCTCGGGCTCCAACCCTGGGCTATAATCTGCCGGGCCTTCAGCCCGGAAACGCCGGCGCATGGCATGCTGCCCAATTTCAAATTGGAATTTGAAAATTGGAGATTGAAAATATCGAGTTTCATCCAGCAATGGACCGGTCGAGCCGGTCGGCGAGGGCCAGGCTTTGGCCGATGTTTTCGTATACGTGAATCGCCCCGGTATGGTGCAACGCGGCGGCGGCGCGCTGGGCGAGCGCCTTGGCGGTGCAACGGTCGGCATGGCCATCGTCTGAGTGCGAGGCGCGGTAGGTGACGACGCCGCTGGTGCCGGCCACGCGCTGGATGCTGTGCAAATCTTCGCGCACGATGCGGTTCACGGGGATGCGCGTGCGCTTTTGTTCAAAGGCCATTTTCAACTTTGAGAAAATTTCCACCTTGAGCGCGTTGGTGAAGGTGCAGAGCTCGATCTTGCCGAACTTGTGTTGCGCGGGCGCGTATTCGCCAAATTCTTTCACGAGGTAATCGCCCATGCCCACGCCGGGGCCGGTGTAATCCAGGCACACGCGCCGGGCCGCGCGGAGACGCGGACGCAACTGGTCCACCTGGTCGGGCGTGCTCAGGCCGCGCATTTCGAGAATCTCGCGGCATTGGGTGACATCGCCCACGAGTTCATCCGTCCACGCCACGGACAAATCGCGTTTGCGCGCGAAGTCGATGCCGATGACATACGGCTTGCCGCTCGTGAAATATTCCGGCGCGATGGCGGTGGTGGCCTCGGTGCTTTCGCACGTGGCGAGCAATTCATACGTGAGCAGGACCGCGCTGACATCCGCCGGGAGACATTCGTATTCCTGCGCCCAAATCTCGGGGTCGTCCAGACCGGCGCGAAGTTTCTCAATATCCAGCGGCGCACCTTCACGCACGGCCGAGTAAACATCCACGAGATGGCCGCTGTAACCGTTGGCGGCGCGTTTTTCCCAGAGCGAATGAAATTTGTTGTCCCGGCCGTTGAAGGTGGAAACGAGGCGCAGCTTGAGCGCGCGGCGGATGCCCGAGATGTCTTCGCCGGCGAGCATGGCCTTGACGCGGGCGGGGAACGTGCCGGCGAGCGGATTGGTCTGGCTCGGGAACATGGCGGCCCAGATGGCGTCCGGATTTTCGTGATAGGCGAATTCATCCAGGATGACATTGGCGGAATAACCGCGCGCGGTGCTGGGGTTGGCCGGGATGGCGATGATGCGCGAGCCGTTGGCGTAACGGATTTCCGCCTGCTTAAGCAGGGCCTCGGCGCTCTCGCGATCCTCGGTCTCGGCCTCGATGGCGCACTTGAAGGCGGCGGTCCATTCCTTGGCTTTCTCGAGCCATTCGAGCGCCTGCCGTTCGCCGGCGCTGAGGCAAATCCATTTCGTGCCGGGGTCGGCCAGCGAATCGATCACGGCCTCGCACGCGGTGGAAAAACTTTTGCCCGTCTGCCGGGACATGGCGGCAATCTTGTAACGCGCGGGGTCGGCCACCCAGCGTTCCTGGTACGGCAGCAACAACGTGCGCGGGCTCAGCACCACCGGGGCCGCCGCTTTGACCGCAGATTTGGCGGCGGCTTTGGCCGTCGCGGCAGTCGTCGATTTTGCGGCGCGTTTCATGGACGTCGTGGACCTTATTGCGGCTTGGGAAAGAGAATCTGCTGGATGGCGCGGGCCTTTTCCTCGGGCGACAAACTGGGTTTGGCCGAGATGGCCTTGAGTTCGGGCAACCGTTTCAGGCATTCCCTGGCCGCGTCGAACTCGAATTTCTGCCGCGCCAAATCCAGTTGCTCGCGCTTGAGACCGAGTTGCTGCGTCAGCGCCCAGACCCTGGGGTTCTGCTGCTCCAGCGCCAGCGCCGAGAAAAATGCCTGGCCGACCGCCTGCACCTCTGCGGACGAAGCCGGCGGTTTCATTTGCTTGAACCGTTTCAACAACCGTTCCACCGTGCGCTCGTTGCGCGACATCTGCTGCTCCAAGCAATGCCAGGAATAAAATTCCGACAACTCGCCCAGCGAAACCTCGATGCCCTCGTCCAGCAGCCACGCCTGCGTGCGGAGATAGCCCCCGCCCTCCTTGGCCGGCAGCGCCAGCCGCGCAAAGATATCCGCCTGGCGGGGCGGCGGCAGCGTCTTCAGCTTCGAGTCGGCGCGCGGCTTTTTGGAGATGCTCATTCATTCAACCTCTCAGGGGCAGTTGGTTAGGACGTGGCGGGGCGGGTTTCATTCGTGGTGGTGTTCGATGGCGCGGTCGAGCTTGGCGTCGATGCGGCTGAGAAATTGATTTTGCAATTCGGTGGCGCGCGAGAGCCCGGCCACGTCGCGGTCCACCTTGTTGATCTTCTCGTGCAACAGGCTGCTGTCCTCGCGGCGGCGGCGTTCCACATTTTCAAAACCGCGCTGCGTGTCTTCCACGTGCTTGGCAAACTCGTCCTTGGCGGCAAAAATATCGTGCAATTCCTTGGCCACCTCCACGCGCAGCGTCTTGTTGGTGATGCGATTGTTCTGCACGCGCGTGCCGAAATAAATCGCCAGTAAAATGCTGGCCGAACTGAAGAAAAACCCGCCGATGATGCCGGCTTGTTCCAGGCCCGTCAGGCCGGTCGTACCAATGGTTTCCGCTAAAATCATGATTGCGCCTTGGGTTGAAGGGGTTGAGCCGGCGTTGAGGATTGAACCGCTGCCGGGGCCGGAGTGGATGGCAGCGGCAACGCGGATTGAGCGGGTTCAGTTGCTGGCACAGTTTGCGCCGGGGCCATCGGCAACACGGTCGCGACAGGTAACAGCGCCGAGAGCGGATGTTCGTCCAGGTATTGGAGAATGGCGCGGCTGAACAGCATCGCGAACATGGCCGCGAGTTGCGCCGGGTGTAGCGCGGGCACGAGGTCGCTGGCCGCATGAGCGACGGCCACGCCGCAATACGCCGCCACCGAATGGATGGCCGAGTCGAACGCCGTGGCGTTCATGGCGAGCAAATAACGTTTGAGGGAGAGCGGGATTTTCATGTCAATCATTGGCGCGTTTGATGCAGTGCGGCAGCCAGCGTTGCTCATTGTGCCAGGCCAGCCAGCCGAACAACCGCACGGCCCAGTAAATCACCTCGCGCTGCCAGACGGGCACGCGGCACAGTTCCATGGCTTCGAGCAACACGTCATCGGCGTCGGGCCGGGGCACGAGGTGCGTGCGATACAGCCAGTCGTGCAGCACCGCGGCCTCGGTGTATTTGCCGAAGGGCGGCAGGATGTTCCAAAACACGCGCGGGATGCTGGCGAGGTCTGTCTTGAAGCCCGTGGGCACGGTGAAATGCCAGTGCCACGCGGTGAGATACGCAAAGGGCGCTTTCACCTCCCAGTTGCGGCCATCAGGCAATGGCTCAAGCAACAGGTGCGTCTGAAATTTGCCGTGCGTGGTCATGGTTCGTTTGATAGCGCGAAGGTGGCGCGAAGGTGGCGCGAATTTTATGGGCGGAGGCGTTGGTTAAAATGGTTCGCTTAGAAATTGAACCGCGCATTAACCGTGAAGTCGTACCAGTTGCCGTTGTAATTGCCCGAGCCGGTGCGCGAACCGTAATCCGCGCCCACGCCAATTTTCCATTTCGAGACGGTAAGCAAATCCACGTTTGCGCCGGTGCGGAAAATTCCGGCGAGCCCGCCGCCGGCCGTGCCCGTATTGCCCGAGGCGCTGCCCGCGAGGGCCGCCACGTAGGGCGTGACCGCGAGGTTATACACCCAGGTGTTCGTGCCCGCGCCCAGCCATTGAAACGGATGCGTGGTGTCCTTGAGCGTGAGGCCGCCGCTGACGATGTTCGCGCTGCCGGTGTGGCCGCCGAACCAGAGATGATCGAAGCCGAGGGTGGGCGCAAAATGATTGGTGGCGTTGGCCAGCAACAACACGCCGGCGGCGAGTTGGTTGCCGCCTTCCTTCACGCCAAAGAACGGCGCAATGGCATAATTCGTGGGATTACTCGAGATACCCAGCGAATTAAGCAGCGAACCAATCTGATTAATCGCGCCCGAACTGATGCCCGTACTCGTGGTGGTGGTGGTGTTAGAACTGGACGCCGGCGAGTTCGTGTTCGTTTGCGCGTGGGCGGCGAAGGCGCAAGCGGCGGCGATGGCCGTGAGTGCCAGGAGGAATTTAAATGCTTTCATATTTCAGTTTTGGCGGCGGTGCGGGTTGCGGTGGTGGAGAGGAAACGGAAATGGCGGTTCGCCCGTGGAGAGGCGAGATGAAACGCAACGGACGAGCGAACCGCCAAGTGGGGCCAATGCCCAAAGTGTTTATGCTGTACTGCGCTCATCTGGCAATGACTTTGCCAAAGTTCCACGTAGAAGTATCAGGCGCGGCGACGATAATCGTGCGGCGGCTAATCGGAGCCACAGATGGACACAGATGGAACACAGATTAAAAAGTGTTCAGTGTTCAGTTTCAAGTGATCAAGAGGTTTCAGGGTCAAGGGTTAAGGTTTCAGGTGAGACGCAACGCCACATTGCAAATTGGCATTTGGAAATTGGAATTGTTCCCGGTGGGGCGAGCGTCCTCGCGAGCCGCGAGCCACAAATAAACATGATTGAATCCGCGAATTTCGCGAATGGACACGAATTATGAAACCGCCCAAACGGTTTCGCACTGACTTTGCGCCCGCGAACCTCGCGGAGCATTTGGAATGCGGCGACACGTCGCCGCTTTGGGATAAAACCAACCCCGGTGAAATTGTTTGCCCGGCTCGCGCGGACGCTTGCCCCACCAGCGGTAATTCCAATTTACAATTTTCAAATGCCAATTGTGGCGGGCCGCCACGGGCAATTTTCAATTGGCGTTACCGCGCTCACCTGAAACCTTTGTTCCTTCGTTCCTTGGTTGTTCAATAATAAATTGGCCGCGGCACCATGCCGCCCTGAAACCTGAACCCTTTCACTTATTCCCGTGTTTATCCATGACGCCATTTTTTATTTTATTCAAAGCGGCGGTGAACCGCCGCACTCCAAACGCTTCGCGAGGTTCGTGGGCGCAAGATCATCGCGGAGCGTCTGGAGTGCGGTGCTTTAGCACCGCTTTCGGCGATTTCATAATTCGCTTCAATTCGCGGATTTACCCCCCTTCCGGCCTGCGGCCACCTTCCCCCGCGCTGCGGGGGAAGGGAAATATATATTGCATGACCGATTACCCAGGGCAGCCGGTCCTCGCCGGAGCGGCTCGGTCCGCCAGCCCTGGGCTGGTATCTCTCGGGCCTTCAACCCGAAGCATTGGGCTGGCCAGACGTCTGTTTGTTATCCGTGATAATCTGTGCCATCCGTGTCGTTTATTACTAGGCGTGAGGCGCAGGGCGTTGGGTCCGAGGCGCGGCTCGTGAGGAAACTCGCCCCACCATGACTGGCCAGACGTCTCTTTGTTATCCGTGATAATCTGTGCCATCCGTGTCTGTGATTTTTAGTTGGGGACTCGTATAACTCGTCCCTCCGATTAATAATCGGCCGCGGCACCTTATCGCCGACTCGCGAGGACGCTCCCACCAGCGGTAATGCCAAGTGCCAATTTTCAATTGCCAATTGTGGCGGGCCTTGCCGCAATTGCCCGCAGGCGCTGCCTGCCCTTGACCCTGTAACCTTTGTTCCTTCGTTCCTTGGTTGTTCAATAATAAATTGGCCGTGGCACGTTGCCGCCCTGAAACCTCTTCACCACTTGAAACTGAACACCTTTTAAATCTGTGTTTCATCTGTGTTCATCTGTGGCTAACCCGGCTGCGTTTCTAATTGATATGCAAAAAACGCGGCCGGAATTGCTTCCAGCCGCGTTCTGATTTTTCGGTTCCTCTGTTTTTTGAGTGGCTTAGTAGCCGCCCATGCCGCCCATGTCAGGCGCACCGTGACCGCCACCGGCGGAAGGCTTTTCCTTCTCGGGGAGGTCGGTGATCAAGCATTCGGTGGTGAGCAACAGACCGGCGATGGACGCCGCGTTCTGCAACGCACTGCGGGTGACCTTCTTCGGGTCAACCACGCCGGCTTTCACGAGGTCTTCGTATTCGCCCGTGGCGACGTTGTAACCTTCGTTGCCCTTGCTCTTCTTGACGGCTTCGACGATGACGCTGCCTTCCACGCCGGCGTTCGCGGCGAGCGAACGGAGCGGGGCTTCCACGGCGCGCTTCACGATGCCCACGCCGATGACTTCGTCTTCGTTGGCGCCCTTGACGGTGTCAATGGCGCTGATACAGCGGATGAGGGCCACGCCGCCGCCGGCGACAATGCCTTCTTCCACGGCGGCACGGGTGGCGTGCAACGCGTCTTCCACGCGCATCTTCTTTTCCTTCATTTCGCTTTCGGTTGCCGCGCCGACATTGATGACGGCCACGCCACCGGCGAGCTTCGCCAGGCGTTCCTGCAATTTTTCGCGGTCGTAATCCGAGGTGGTTTCATCGATCTGGCGGCGGATCTGGTTCACGCGGCCCTGGATATCGCTGTTCTTGCCGTTGCCTTCCACGATGGTGGTGTTTTCCTTGTCCACCACCACGGTCTTGGCGCGGCCGAGGTCGGTCAGTTCAACGCCTTCGAGCTTGAGGCCGAGTTCTTCGCTGATGAATTTGCCGCCGGTGAGGACTGCAATGTCTTCCATCATGGCTTTGCGGCGGTCGCCGAAGCCGGGTGCCTTGACGGCGCAGACATTCAACGTGCCACGGATGCGGTTCACCACCAAGGTGGCGAGCGCTTCGCCTTCGACTTCTTCGGCGATGATCAGGAGGGGCTTGCCGGTGCGCGCGGCTTTTTCAAGCAGCGGGAGCATGTCCTTCAAGTTGCTGATCTTCTTTTCGAAAATCAGGATGTAGGCGTCTTCCAGCTTGGCTTCCATCGTCTCGGTGTTCGTGACGAAGTAAGGGGAAAGGTAGCCCTTGTCGAACTGCATGCCTTCGACCACGTCCAGCGTGGTTTCAATCGACTTGGCTTCTTCCACCGTGATCGTGCCGTCCTTGCCGACCTTGTCCATGGCGTCGGCAATCTTGTCGGCGATTTCGAAATCCCAGTTGGCGGACACGGCCGCGACCTGCTTGATTTCTTCCTTGTCCTTGACCTTCTTGGCGATCTTGTCCAACTGGCCAACGGCGGCTTCCACGGCCTTGTTGATGCCGCGTTGGATGCCGATGGGGTTGGCGCCGGCGGTGACGAACTTCAGGCCTTCACGATAGATGGCCTCGGCGAGCACGGTGGCGGTGGTGGTGCCGTCGCCCGCGGTGTCGCTGGTCTTGCTGGCCACTTCGCGCACCATCTGGGCGCCCATGTTTTCATAGGGATCTTCCAGTTCAATTTCCTTGGCCACCGTGACACCGTCCTTGGTCACCGTGGGGGAACCGAACTTTTTGTCGATGACCACGTTGCGGCCTTTCGGTCCGAGCGTGGCGACGACCGCCTTGGAGAGCTTGGAAACACCGCGCAGAATTGCCTGACGCGCTGCTTCATCGAACAACAGTTGTTTAGCTGCCATATTATTAATTATTGGTTATGAGTTAAAATTGTTTTGTTTTTTGCGCTGGAAATCATCCCCTTAACACCGCGTTTTAACGCGGTGCCGCCGGTCGCGCGGTAAAAACCGTCTAAACGGTTTTTTCCCGCCGCCCGCAAGCCACCCGGCTAAAGCCGGGTGTTAATGAAATTTTTTCCGGGGCGCATTTAATGGATTATTCGAGGATGGCGATCAGGTCGTCGGCGCCAAAAATCTTGTATTCCTTGCCGTCGATCTTGATTTCGGAACCGCCGTACTTCGAAACGAGCACGCGGTCGCCCACCTTGACTTCAAAGCCGACCTTCTTGCCGTTTTCATCGGTCTTGCCGGTGCCGAGCACGCGGACAATGCCTTCTTGCGGCTTTTCCTTGGCGGTGTCAGGAATGATAATGCCGCCCTTTTTGACTTCTTTTTCTTCGGCCGGCTCGACCAGGATGCGGTCGCCCAGCGGTTTGATGTTCAATGCCATACTAATGTTTTGTTTTGTTGTTTGTTTATACTACGAATTAACTCCCAATCCGCACTCGCGGCGGGAAAATTGTTTATGCTCGCCGGTAATCCCAACGAGATTGTCCCCCAGCCAAGTCACAGCTCCTGGGGAGCTGGCTTTGCTTCAGCCTGTAAGGCTGAGAGAATACAGCCCAGGGTTGAGCGCAGCGATACCCTGGGGAAATGTCCCGCAAATGACCGCGCCCGGTAGGGGCGCAAGAGATTGCAGAGACACGGCTCCCCCGCCCCTTCAGGGCGGCGACGCCATGACCCATAGACCTGGGGCGGCGGCCTGCGGCCTTGCCCCAGGCTAATATCCGGCAGGCCTTCAGCCTGCTCAAATGGGTCTGCGTTAATTTCATTTATTTGTTTCGTTCACCGCGCGGGGCGGGAAAATTGTTTTTCGGAGCGCCGTAGGCGCGGAATCTTTGTAGCCTGCGCCAGCAAAAGATTATTTAGCTCCGTAGGAGCGACATCTGCACGTTGCGGAACTATGCCGCTCCTGCGGAGCTGCGAATTCTGAAACGACGACGCTTCTACAAAGATTTCGCTCCTGCGGAGCTGGTTTTTATTCAGCCTGTAAGGCTGAGAGAATACAGCCCAGGGTTGAGCGAAGCGATACCCTGGGGAAACGTCCCGCAAAGAACCGCGCCCTGTAGGGGCGCAAGAGGTTGCAGAAACACGGCTCCTCCGCCCCTTCAGGGCGGTGACGTCATGACCCATAGACCTGGGGCGGCGGCCTGCGGCCTTGCCCCAGGCTAATATCCGGCAGGCCTTCAGCCTGCTTAAATGGGTCTGCGTTAATTTCATTTATTTTGCAAAAAATTCACCGAGCAAAGTGATATAATGAGCTGCAATTTCTCCCAAGTCACTGGCTATCCCAATGGTACTCCTGATTAGCTCAAGCTTTTCTTTTGCTTTTTTAGAAACCTCTGCACTTTTTGGCTTTTGAGCTAACTGGTAAACTCGCTCTAAGGCCGAAATTGCTTCTTCCTTTTCCAAATCCGAAGCAGACGCTTTGCCAACCAAGTTTCTCAGTTCAAATATGCTTTGATCGATTTGAGGCATGCTAACCGAAGCATTGTTATTATTTCCAACTTGAACAATTGCCGCCGGCGAACCAACGATTTTCACACTGTTGTCAATTAACGTCATTATGCCCGGTAGCGGTTCTTTGCCTTCAATAATACGAACGCCACGTCCCTTAATCTGCCCAATACCACCCACCGCCTCACCCATTCCCCCTTCAACCTGATTCCATTCGACCAAATTTTCCTCCGCCAAATCACTGCAAATCCGAGCCAACTGACTAAAACTTTCCACTGGGGGAAATTTGTCATCTGGAACTTCACACCACTGAAACGGATGACCGAGGTGCCGCATGTCGTAAAACGACTGCAACACGATCTTTCGAAGCTCGGTTTCTGTCATGGGATAAGATTGATTTAGCGATTATTTCTTCTCGTCCACGACTTCGGCGTCGATGACGGTGTCATCTTTCTTCTTGTCGTCGGACTTGGGGGCTTCGCCGCCCGGTTGGCCACCGGGTTGGGCTTGCGCGCCGGCGGCGCCGGCGGCCCCTTGCTTGTACAACTCGGCGCTCACGGCCTGCCACGCTTCGTTGAGCTTCTCGCTCGCGGATTTGATGGCGGCGGCATCGCTGCCTTTCAACGCGTCCTTGACGGCGGTGACGGCGCTTTCGATCTTGCCCTTGTCGGCGGCGGAAATCTTCTCGCCGTTGTCCTTGAGCATTTTCTCGGTGCGATAGACCGCATTATCGGCCTCGTTGCGCGTCTCGACTTCTTCCTTGTGCGCCTTGTCTTCCTCGGCATGGGCCTCGGCGTCTTTGCGCATCTTCTCGACTTCGTCCTTCGAGAGGCCGCTGCTGGCGGTGATGGTGATCTTCTGTTCCTTGCCGGTGCCCAAATCCTTGGCGCCGACATGCAGGATGCCGTTGGCGTCAATGTCAAAGGTCACTTCAATCTGCGGCATGCCGCGCGGAGCCGGCGGGATGTCCGTCAACTGGAACTTGCCAATCGTCTTGTTGTCCTTGGAGAACTGGCGTTCGCCCTGGAGCACATGGATTTCCACGCCCGGCTGGTTGTCGCTGGCGGTGGAGAAAATTTCCGACTTGCGCGAGGGAATCGTGGTGTTGCGCTCGATCAAGCGCGTAAACACGCCGCCGAGCGTTTCGATACCGAGCGACAACGGCGTCACGTCCAGCAACAGCACGTCCTTCACTTCGCCCTTGAGCACGCCGCCCTGGATGCCGGCGCCGATGGCGACGACTTCATCCGGGTTCACGCCCTGGTGCGGCTGCTTGTTCACGAGCTTGCGCGCGGTTTCCACCACGCGGGGCATGCGGGTCATGCCGCCGACGAGCACCAGCTCGTCAATCTTCGCGGCTTCAATGCCCGCGTCCTTCAAGCACGCTTGCACGGGCTTGATGGTGCGTTCAAATAAATCGTCCGTAAGCTGCTCCATCTTGGCGCGCGTGAGCGATTTCTGGATGTGCTTCGGCCCGCTGGCGTCCGCCGTGATGAACGGCAGGTTGATGTCATATTGCTGCGAGCTGGAGAGCGCGATCTTGGCTTTTTCCGCTTCTTCCTTGATGCGTTGGAGCGCGTCAGGTTGTTTGCGGAGGTCCATGCCGGAGTCTTTCTTGAATTCGTCGAGAATCCAGTCCATCAGCTTGTTGTCCCAGTCATCGCCGCCCAAGTGCGTATCGCCGTTGGTGGCTTTGACTTCAAACACGCCGTCGCCGATTTCGAGCACGGAAATATCGAACGTGCCACCGCCCAAGTCGTAGACGGCAATCTTCTCGTCCTTCTTCTTGTCGAGGCCGTAAGCCAGCGACGCGGCGGTCGGTTCGTTGATGATGCGGAGCACTTCGAGGCCCGCAATGCGGCCGGCGTCCTTCGTGGCCTGGCGTTGCGAGTCATTGAAATACGCGGGCACCGTGATGACGGCCTGGGCGATCTTTTCGCCGAGACGCGTTTCGGCGTCGGCCTTGAGCTTGGCCAGGATCATCGCGGAAATTTCGGGCGGGGAAAACTGCTTGGCCTTGCCGTCGGCTTCCACTTCAATGGCGGCGTCGCCGTTGGAGGCGCGCACCACCTTGTAAGGCACGCGCTTGATTTCTTCGACCACTTCCTCGAACTTGCGGCCCATGAAACGCTTCACGGAATAAATCGTGTTGCGGGGATTGGTCACGGCCTGGCGCTTGGCGGCATCGCCCACCAGGCGTTCGCCATTTTTACTGAACGCCACCACGGAGGGGGTTGTGCGCTTGCCTTCAGAATTTTCGAGCACGAGAGGTTCGCCACCTTCCATGACTGCCATGCAGGAGTTCGTCGTGCCGAGGTCAATACCTAAAACTTTTGCCATAAAATCGTTTTGTTAAATTGTTTTGCGTTAAAACTTCTCATTCCTTCTACGCAATAAAGATGCCGAAGCTGCGAAATAAGGTAAAAACCTCATAAGCCGCTGATAATAAGCGTTTAATTTATTTTAACACACGTGACACACTAGCCCTAAAAATGTGCCAAAAGCGTCTTAATGGCACAACTGTGTAGCACGTGGCGCAGCAGGTGGCACAGTTGGAGTAGAGTGTGAAGTGTTCAGTTTCAAGTGATGAAGTGATGAAGAGGTTTAAGGGTCAAGGGCAGGCAGCGCCTGCGGGCAATTGCGGCAAGGTGCCGTGGCCAATTATTGAACAACGAAGAAACGAAGGAACAAAGAAAATGGGTTTCAGGGTCAAGGTTGAAGGTTTCAGGTGAGACGCCATGCCTACTGCAAATTGGTATTTGGAAATTGGCGGCGGCACCTTGCCGCCCGGAGGGACGAGTTACACGAGTCCCCAATATCAGAGCCACAGACACGGATGGCACAGATTCTCACGGATAACAAACAGACGTATGGCCAACCCCATGCTTCGGGCTGAAGGCCCGAGAGATACCAGCCCAAGGCTGGCGGACCGAGCCGGCAGGCGAGGAACGACTGCCCTGGGTAATCGGTCATACAATAATATATTTCCCTTCCCCGGTTTCCGGGGGAAGGTGGCCGCCGGCCGGATGGGGGCGGTTTAATCCGCGAATTGACGTGAATTATGAATACGCCGAAAGCGGTGCTTCAGCACCGCTTTTGGATAAAACTAAAACCCTCAATATGTCGCCCCGCTAGGGCTCAGATTTTCGTTGGGACGGTTTTCTACAAATATGTCGCGCCTAACGGCGCTGGGAACGGTTCTTGCGGACGGCCAACCGATGACACGGATTACACCGATAGACACGGATTAAAACGGGGTTGGTAGGGCGCGTCGCTCCGCGCGCGCCGCTTGGGCTTGAGGTGAGTCTTACCACATTCACGTTCATTCGCGTAATTCGCGGATGCAATCGTGTTTATTTGTGGCTTTGAGTTGGGGACTCGTGTAACTCGTCCCTCCGATTAATAATCGGCCGCGGCACCTTGCCGCAATTGCCCGCAGGCGCTGCCTGCCCTTGACCCTTAAACCTCTTCACCACTTGAAATTGAACACTTCACACTGCCCTTCAATCAATTGGCAACAGTCCTAAAGAAAACTCGCCTGTTTGCCCGCCGCCGCCTTCAGCCCCAATTTTTTGTAGCTCAATTCGGTTGTTACCCGGCCTTGCGGCGTGCGGTTGAGATAACCTTCCATGATGAGATACGGCTCGTAGACTTCCTCGATGGTGTCCGGTTCTTCGCCCACGGCCACGGCCAGCGAATTAACGCCCACGGGCCCGCCGCCGAACTTCACGATGATGGCCTCCAGGATGCGTTTATCCATTTCATCGAGGCCGTTCTGGTCAATTTCCAGCATGGCCAGCGCGCGGTCGGCCACTTCAACCGTGATCCGGCCGTCATGTTTGACCTGCGCGTAATCGCGCACGCGGCGGAGCAAATTATTGGCAATACGCGGCGTGCCCCGGCTGCGCCGGGCAATTTCCAGCGCGCCCGCCGGGTCGATTTCCACCGCGAGCAAATTGGCCGAGCGCACCACGATTTTCGCCAAATCCTCGGCCACGTAATAATCCAGCCGCTCGCGCATGCCAAAACGCGTGAGCAGCGGGGCGGACAACAACCCGCTGCGCGTGGTCGCGCCAATGAGCGTGAACCGCGGCAGGTTCAGCCGCACGCTGCGCGCATTGGGTCCCTGGTCGATGATGATGTCCAGTTTGAAATCCTCCATCGCCGGGTACAGGTATTCCTCGATGGTTTTTTGCAGGCGATGGATTTCGTCAATGAACAGCACATCGCCTTCTTCCAGATTGGTCAGGAGTCCGGCCAGGTCGGCCGCCTTTTCAATGGTCGGGCCGCTGGTGCTCTTCAAGTTGGCCTCCATCGATTTGGCCAGGATGTTGGCCAGCGTGGTCTTGCCAAGGCCGGGCGGGCCGCTCAATAAAATATGGTCCAGCGCCTCGCCGCGTTGACGGGCGGCGGCGATGGAAATCTCCAGCCGTTCCTTGACCTTGGGCTGGCCGGTAAAATCGGAAAAGAGCGAAGGCCGCAGCGTCATTTCCAGCGCTGCGTCGGGTTTGTTCAGGTTGGAAACCGGACGTTCAGACATCGCGCAAAGCTTGCGGCAGTCCACGCCCAGCGGCAAGCATGGTATTTACAAAAATGAAATACAGGGTTAGAGTGCTTATGAAATACATGCCTCTGTGGATTTCAAAGAAGGATGGGCGTGTGACAGCCGGTTCACCCTGGCGGCCTGGCCTGGCCTTTTCCCCCGCGCAGGCATTTACCCTGGTTGAACTGCTGGTCGTTATCGCCATCATCGCCATCCTGGCCGCCGTTTTGTTGCCCTGCCTGGCCACGGCCAAGCAGCAAGCCGCGCGCATTCAATGTATTTCCAACGAGAAACAATTGCTGGTGGGCTGGACAATTTATTCCGGCGACAACGATGAACGTCTCGTTTTAAATGGCGGCGACACCGCGACGATTTCCACCCAGGCTCATTTGTGGGTATACGGCGGCAACCACGGCTCTTCCGATTCCCTGACCAACGACCTGTACTTGACCGGTGCCAACTATGCCCTCCTGGCCAAAATCCTGCCGGCGGAACATATCTATAAATGTCCCGGCGATAATTCCGCGTGGCCGTTATGGGGTTCCACCCTCACTTACGTCAACGAGTTGCGGAGTTACGCCATGAATTGTTACCTGGGCACGTCCACTGCCGGCATCATTTCGCCCATCACCATCAATGCAAATTACCGCACGTACGCCAAAACCTCGCAGCTCATGGCCGATTCACCGGTGAACCGCTTTGTGTTCATTGATGTGAACCCCGCCAGCATTTGTACCCCGGCCTTTGGCGTGGACATGAGCCTCGCAACGTGGGTTCATTATCCCTCCGACCTGCACCGGCAACGCGGCGTGCTTGCCTATGCCGACGGCCACGTGGAAGCGCATCGCTGGACCGATGCCCGCACCATGCTGCACCTGGCCGGCGGCACCGCCTACATCCCGCACGGCACCCTCGCGGCGAACAACCCGGACTTGGCGTGGCTGGCGTCGCAAACCACTTCCAAAAAATAACCGCCTTCCCGGCGAAAACGCTGCCCGGCTGGTGCAGCGGCAACTGGTGCCGTTTGATGCCCGGCCGTTTTTTATGGACGCTGACGCGTTCTGTGGTTAAATCCGTTTTCGATGGGCAGGCTGTTTTATTGAGCGTAGGTTTAATTTTATTCAGCCGCGGGCATAAACACGCAGTGGAACAAGGAATCGATGAAACGCGCAACACATTTGCAATTAAGAGGAAAAACGGGCTTGTCAATAAGTCGGGCCACGGCGGTTATCACCCTGGCAAAGGGGCAGGGCGTCAACGCGCAGGAAATAACCGTGGGCCTTGCCTTCTGGACGGCCGACCACGCACAGAAGCGCCGTTTGCCGCCGGGCCAGCCGGAACCGTTGATCCGCCTGAATATGCGCGCTGGTTTCAAAGCGCGCTTGCAGATGGGCGCCGCCAAGGGCGGGCGCCCGGACCGGGAACTGGTTTATCTCCAAGGCATGCTTGCCTGTGGTAGTGCCATCGAAAGTTTTCGCAAGGAATGTCCATGGCCCTTTGAATATGAATTTACCGCGTTAGCCGGGCGGAATCTTTTGCCTGACTTTACCATCGGTGCCTGGCACGCGGCATTGCGAGCAGCCGTGGCGGCTTTGGCCTTTGCGCCAGCCAGTTTTGCCGGGAGCGAAACCGGGGCCGGGTGGTGGGAAAAAACGTGCGAACTAAAGCGCGTTAACCAATTAAAAAAGGGTTGAACCCGGCCAGCGGCCTGTACTTGGTAACATTATGAGAGACGATACTTGGGAAGCGCTGGGAAAAATATTTTCACTGACGCCTATTTTGAAGGCAGAAGAAGTGGACTTTGAGGAAATCGCAACCGCTGAACACGAGGTCGGGATTCTGCTCAGCCAAGATTACAAAGAGTTTGTCCATCGCTATGGTGGTGCAATTGTTGGTCCGTTTCGCGTATTCGGATTACGAAAGGCAGTTCCGATGGCGAAAAACGAAGCGTCGTTCGTCCAGGTGACAACTGCTTTCAGACGGCAGCACTGGCCATCGGTGGAAAATTGGGCTGTAATTTCAATGGATCACGCGGGCAATCCGGTGGGACTCGACGCCAGCGGCAAGGTGTGGATTTCTGACCACGACGCGCGGGCCGTGCAAATCATTGCCCCCAATTTTGAGGAATACTTGCGCAAGCACTGTTTGGCATTAGCTGAGAAGCCTAAATTTTCCTCATTTCTCGGCTGGGTCATGGTCTTGCTCCTGCTGATGACGGGTTGCGCCAGCAAAAAGGCGGCGACTCTTTCCGAGCAATCGCGGTGGACCGAGGTGGGCCAGAGCGATTCATTTCCCACTGTTATCACGTATGCCGTGGACTTTCGCGGGGTTGAGAATGGCACGGTTTTGCGCCAGGAGCTTACCTTCGTATCGGCCATTAATGCCAAGCAACCGCAAGATGGCGCGATCCAGGTGGGGCAAGTCGTCCGGTTAATTGTCCGGGTCACGGACCAAATTGGCAAACAGACCTTTCACGAGCAGTTGAAAATTAACCAGAAAGTGAAATTTGACCTGGTACCGGGAATGAAAGGTTATCCGCAGCTTTGCCTGAGCCGAACCGCCGGCACGGGTGCCGCCGAGCCCGAATACAATTACTGGTTCGAAATTGTTCGGCATCCCTACAAAGACAAGTGATGCCTATGCAGGTTGCCAGTCGTCACCATGAAAATTCAACCGGGACTCAACAGAATTGCCCGCTCGATGTGGATGCTAACATACCCCCAAATGAGACCACGTCAAAACTCACTTTTTCTGTAGCGGCGGTAAACCGCCGCACCAAAAGCTCCGCGAGGTTCGCGGGCGCTAGTTCATCGCGATAGCGTTTGAAGTGCGGTGCTTTAGCACCGCTTTTAAAGGCGCATGAATCCCACAGCCAGTTATTAATTTCCAAATGCCCGATGAGTGTCATGGTCGTTTTCATCATTCGTGTCATTCACGAAATTCACGGATTCGATCGTGTTTATCTGTGGCTTTAAGTTGGGGACTCGTATGGTGGCCGTCTGCATAGACTTCGCCAGGACCGTGCGTGCGCGGGCATTGGCAAGGTTTTGGTTGCGTGCCAGGCCGGACAGGTTCAAATTATTAGAGCCTTCGGCAAAGGCATTTCAGATGCAAAGAAAAAACTGGAAACAATGGACGTTCCTCGCTGGCTGGTATGTGGCCTATCTGCTGGCGCTGGAATTCTGGAGATTCAAATTCGGAATCTTCACGCTGGGCGGCCTGTTTGCGGTGGCGGGAGTTTGGGGCTGGATAATCTTTTTTGACCGGCGGCAAAATCCGCAGCCACCCGCCTCACCACCGGACGGTCCACCCGCAAATCATGAGCATTAACCGTCTGGCCTTGCTCCATGGCCATTTGCTGATTTCCATCACGCGCGGCCACCGCACGGATTTTTATGACCTCAACGCGCTGGTGATTTTGGCCGCACTTTTCAGCGTGCTCTTGCTGGCGGCGGCCGTGCTGACATTCTACCGCAAGCTGCACAAGTAAATTCCCCTGGCCGCGCCCGGCGAAACCCACCCCTGCCAATGTTTATCCGGTTATTTCTTTTCTTCCTTGTGATGAGCGCCGCGACGGCGGTCATGATCTTGGACAGCGTGTGGCGCGGCTACAAAATCACCTGGCTGCGCATCCTTTTTATAATCCTGTTGGGCATTTTCGTCATGTGGCGTGTCAACCGGGGCCTGTTCAACTGGTTTTTCAATCTCGATTCAAACTGATGGTCCTCACCGGCGGGACGGTCTTGGCAGACGGCCGCCACACGAGTGCCTGAAATTTGTTTCCTGCCAAGGCGGCGGTAAACCACCGCACTTGCTCCAAACGCTTCGAGCAGCTCGGGGACGTTGAACTGGGTGCTGAGCGCCGTTAGGCGCGGCATATTTGTAGTTACGCGCGGCGATTCATTCATGAGCTCCGTAGGAGCGACATTGGCCGTGGATTGGTCGGCGTTTCTGCCGCCCCGACAGGGCGGGGCATATCTTGGTGGGAACCATTACCCAGGGTAGTCGCTCCTCGCCTGAACGGCTCGGGGCTCCAACCCTGGGCTGTAATCTCTCGGGCCTTCAGCCCGAGGCAAGGGCAGTTTGACAAATCACCGGCGGTCACAACATTCTCCTTTGCGCCAGCCACTCGGCCACGGAGGCCCGCTGATACAGGGTGTACGCGTTGGGCCCGGCCTTTTCCTGCGGCGGCCGCGCAATGCGCCAGCCGCTGGCGAGCTGATAAACCAGCTTGTGTTCGCACGAGAGAATGCGCTCGAGTTCCACGCTGCGGAGATCGCGCCGGGGCAACACCAGGTCCACCACCTCGGCAAGCTGGAGCTGGCGCGTCGCGCCCGTGCCCGGCAGCGGGCCAAGTTTTTTTTCCACCACGCACGGACTGAACAGGCGCGGCTCGGTTTTGCGCCGGCTCGTGCCAATATCAAAGGCAAATAATAATTCGCCGGATTGAATATGCTCGCGCACCGTGGCCGCCGACAGGTCCAGAAAATCGGCGGCAGACGATAATTTCCACAACGGCCGCCGCACCAACGCCGCCCGAAACGTGGCCAGCCAGGCCGGCGGACCCACCGGCGCGGCCAGGTTTGCGGGAGCGGACGAATCTGCGGGTGTCGATGGCTTGGCAGACGCTGCCAGGCTTATGGGGGTTAACATCATAGGGTGGTGCTTGGAGTTAAGGGACCGGGCCAGCGCCGTGACGCGGCTGGCAGCCGGTGAACAAGGTGCGCCGCCAGCGATTGCCTGCCTGGCAGCGCACCCGTGCGCACGCTGACGTGAAGCAAGGCACGGCAGCAAAGGGTGATGAATACGTCTTCAAAATGTTTGGGGATGCGGTTTTTATTTTCATAATGCGGGTTATTAACTAGGCGTGAAGGTCCTGGCGGACGGCCACCAATCCTTGCGGTTCTCCACCATGGCTGGCGAACGTCAATTTGTTATCCGTGACAATCTGTGCCATCCGCGTCGTTTTTTTCATGCTTCATTCCCCATCTGTGTTTCATTTGTGGCTAACTCAATTCAAAAGGTTGGTAGGGCGGGCGCTCCGCGCACGCCGCTTGGGCTGGGCGCAAGTCTTGCCACGCTTGCGTCGCCCGGAGGGACGGTCTTGGCAGACGGCCATCACACGAGTCCCTAAAATTCGCTTCCTCCCAAAGCGGCGGTGAACCGCCGCACTCCAAACGCTTCGCGAGGTTCGGGTACGCAAGCTCAATACAAAAGCGTTTGAGCTGTTTCACAATTCGTGTCATTCGCGGATTCAATCGTGTTTATTTGTGGCTTTGATTTAGGGACTCGTGTAACTCGTCCCTCCGGCCAACAATGGGCCGCGGCAACTTGCCGTGGCTCGCGAGGACGCTCGCCCCACCAGCAGTAATTCCAATTTCCAATTTTCAAATGCCAATTGTGGCGGGCCGCCACGGGCAATTTTCAATTGACGTGGCCGCGCTCACCTGAAACCTGAATCTTTGACCCTGAAACCTATTTTCTTTGTTCACTTAGTTCCCTTCTGTTCAATAATTGGCTGCGGCACCTTGCCGCCCTGAAACCTCTTGATCACTTGAAACTGAACACTTCACACTGCCCTTCAACCTTTGTTCCTTCGTTCCTTGGTTGTTCAATAATAAATTGGCCGCGACGCCTTGCCGCCTTTGGTCAGCTTCAATATTTCTTCGCCAGTTGATTGATTTGACGCCAGCTCGCGATGTGGCGCGTGGCATACTCCAGCACATCCTCGCGCGTCACCACCGGGTTCAGCGTGCAGTACACCGCGTTGATTTCGCGCACCGGCCCGGAATTTTCCACCGCCTGCTCCAGCAACCATGCCTCGCTCAAATGCGCCTGCAACGTGGCCCGGATGGCGGCCCCGGCCTGCGCGCGCACGGCCCGCACCCTGGGCCCCAGCGTGGCCCCAATGAAATGATGCACCGCCTCCGCCAGCAATTGCGCGGAAACCGCCACCTCGCGATCTTTCAATTCCAGCCGACGCGGCAAAATCTCGGCAACCAGCCGGCGCTCGGCAATGACCTGCAACTGCGGGCGATCCTCGAGGTTGCAGGACAGAAAAAGCTCGTCGAGCTTCGCCTGGTTGACGGCCTGCTGCTGCACCAGCGCCGCCAGTTCGCCGGCAAGCTGACGATGCCGCTCCAGCACCGGCGTGAGTTCAGACAACGTAACGCGCGGCACCGGGGCCGGTCCCTGCGCCGCCAGCGCGGCAGCGCCAGGTTCATTGAGATTGTCGGGATCAAGACCGGCGGTCGACGGCGCAGCCGCAGCGGTGGGGGAGGCGGAATGGGTTTTCATGCGATGAATGATGAGCAATGTGTTCGGTTGAAACCGGCAGGCTTGGGTGGCGGAATCAGTTTTAAGCATTAAACCACGGAACCGTGGTTTTGTCAACATGAATTGTTGCCGGCCCCTGCCAACCCCGCTAAGCTGGGGGTGCCATGCCTTTGCCCAACCAGTTAATGACGGAGCGCGAACGGGAAATCGCCGGGCGCGTGCATCACCTGCGCCGCGCGGTCATCAAATGGTCCCAGCCCGACCTCGCCCAGGAGCTGGGCCTCACCCAAAACCAGCTCGCCAGCATTGAATACCAGCGCGCGCCGCTGCGCCCCGGCCCCGCCAGCCACCTCTGCCAGCGCTTTGATATCAGCCAGAAATGGCTCGCCGAAGGCGTGCCACCCATCCAGCCCGCCTACCCCGTGGCCGCGAACCCCACCGCCGAAGACAGCGCCAAAACCTTGTTTAGTGCGCATTATGACCGCTTTTTACGGCGCGAAATTGCGGGCATGGAAAAAATTGTCATCGGCCTCGTCGGCGAGGCAAATTTCCGCGCGCAAAATTTTGACAGCGCCGTCTTTGCCAGCTTTCCGCCCCCCGGCTCCACGCCCGAGCAGGCGGCCGCGCACTTTGTGAAAAAGGCCGTGCTCCTGGAATTTGCCACTCTCACCGGCCGGCCGCTCCTGCACTACGCCGACACCATGCTCAAGGCGCACGAGAAATTTCGCGCCCGGCAAAAAGCCAGGCCCGCGCCCGGCAGCACCCCTGCCACCGGCGATTATCTCGCCACAATCATGGAATTATACCAGGCCCACACGCAAGTGCCTCTTGACAATGCAAGCCCTGCCGCCCCGGCCCCGGTCGCATCCGCAGCCCCGAAGATTAAAATGCCCAAGACTGTCACCGAACTATTGGCCCTGGTAAAAGCGCGGGCCAGGGAACGCGGCGCCAAGGCGGCGCTGGCGCGGCATTGCGGTGTCAGCCGGCAAGCCGTGGATCAATGGCTCACCGGCCATGCCCAACCCACCGCTGAAACCACCTTCAAACTGCTCACCTGGCTCGAGGTGATTTGAAGGCGCACGGCGCAAACCGCAGAGGTGAAAAAAGTGTTCAGTGTTCAGTTTCAAGTGGTGAAGAGGTTTTAGGGTCAAGGGCAGGCAGCGCCTGCGGGCAATTGCGGCAAGTTGCCGCTGCCAATTTATTATTGAACAACCAAGAAACGAAGGAACAAAGGTGAAGGGCAGTGTGAAGTGTTCAGTTTCAAGTGATCAAGAGGTTTCAGGGGCAAGGTTGAAGGTTTCAGGTGAGACGCCATGCCTAGGTGCAAATTGGCATTTGAAAATTGGAAATTGGAATTACCGCTGGTGGGGCGAGTGTACACACGAGCCGCGAATGTAGTGAGACTCACTTCAAGCCTAAGCGGCGCGCGCGGAGCGACGCGCCCTACCCTCCCCGTTTTAATCCGTGTCCATCGGTGTAATCCGTGTCATTGATTCACCATCCGCAAGGACCCTTGCCGCCCTGAAACCTTGAACCACTTGATCACTTGAAACTGAACACTTCCCACTACCCTTCAACCTTGCCGCTCGCGCTCCCAAAAGGTGGTCATAATTTTGGTTGAACCGCCCTAGCGTCAACAGGGATCAATCCAGTATTCATCGAGCGCGCGGAGAATGTGCGGGCGGTCAAACTCATAGTCAGACTCCTCACTGATATGCAGAAGGAACTCTCTGACGACTTTCCGCTGGATGTCGGAGAGCAGCCTGAAGTAACGGGCGTAATCATGAGGTTGAGTAAGGCAGAAGGCCATGCCAAAGCTGTAAGTGCCTTGCAGGTCTGCAATGAGGTAGGCTGGCAGATGGAATCGCATTCCCTCGGCGTCGAAAAAGCTGAGGCTGCTGTTGCAGCGGTTAAGCTCGCTGACGGGAATACGCGTCCAATCCTCCCGCTCGTCACTGGCGCGGTAACGAGCACAGGCAGCTTCGTCTTCGTAGAGATCAATGCCCTGCGCCTGCTGAAGCCCGATGCCGTTACCGAGCGTTACGCCGGCAAACGCTTCTCTAATTTTGTTGCAGAGAGTTTCGTTCACGGCGAGTGCAAGCGCATGCCTAATCTGGGACGCAATGCACACATGGTAACATACGCGGCAGATTTTGAATTGGCCTTTACCTGCATGGCTCTATAAAAGCGGGCTTGCGAATTTCTGGCAACATCAAAACGACCGAAAGCCCATTCTGCGGGTTCCGGCCCTTGCGGGTGGCCAACTAATGACACGGATTACACCGATGGACACGGATTAAAACGGGGTTGGTAGGGCGCGTCGCTCCGCGCGCGCCGCTTGGGCTTTGGGCGAGTCTCACCACGTTCGCGGCACCCGCGGAGCGGTCGCCCCACCAGCCTTTGAAATTCGCGTTCATTCGCGAAATTCGGTCGCAGCTCCATAAACTCGAATCCAAAATCCCGACTGCCCCATGTTCGATGTGTAAATGAGGCACCGGTATGTTTGACCATGCTGCCGGAGAAATCGCATGGCAAAACCATGATAAAGCTGCCCGCCCATGTAATGATGGCCGAAACGTGCCAGCACCGCACGGAACATGGAGAGACACGGTGACGTAGCCACTGAAACATCCTGGTCGCGACTGTCAGTACTATGCGGTCGCACATACCAAGTAACCGATGATTCTGCCTCCCTATATTCTGCGTGAAGCAACGCTGGCTGGTGCTGAAACAAACTCGTGAGAACCATGTCTGCAAATGCAACAACAGCGAACTCATTCGGACCAAGGTCCGGTAATTGTGTCACTTCTGGAACTTCGAGAATATCCATGCGCGTGATGTGGCTGACGCTCCCAAAAAATTGCGCCACACTGTAGGAAAAGGCCATCACAACCTGCCGCCCGGCGTGAATCTAATTGGCCATTCGTAAATATTGGCCGTCCGCCAGGACCCCCATCCGGCCTGCGGCCACCTTCCCCCGTGTCACGGGGGAAGGAAAATATATTATGCGAACGATTACCCAGGGTAGTCGCTCCTCGCCGGAGCGGCTCGGGCTCCAACCCTGGGCTGGAATCTCGTGCGCCTACAGCGCACTGAAAACGGCTGCAAAGACTCTTGGTCCGCAATGAAGTTAGGCCACAGCATTGGTGCCCTTCTTTTTGTCACTAAAATCAAAGGCCCATTTGCTCCCAGGATTTATGATCGTCACGACCGCAATCATCTCAATCAGAAAGGCGATTACCAAAACTGGCAAACCAGGAACAATGGTGTCAGGTATATACAACGCAGATAACCAAGGATGAGAAATTGAGTAGTAAACAACCGCTTCACTGCCGGGTCCCGCTTCGCTATAATGCGGGTCTCTCCAGTTTTTGCCACTTACACCTCGGTAATGTTTCTGGTTCACATCATAATAATATACAACCTGCCCATGACCCCCCCAGTAATCTGCCGTTATTTTAGCAATGCCTTGTTGGCTGTCTGTTCGTAGCCAATAGCTCACCCAACCTTCGCGCGCCCGCAGAAGAAAGAAGTATCCGAGGGCAACGGCTATGACTAATCCTACTAATCTTTGCGAGCGTGGTTTCATAGGCCGCCTATGACCCCAAAACTGCGCCACCCCACACGAAAAGGCAATTCATAAACAGTTGGGGACTCGTGTGGTGGCTGTCTGCAAAGCCCCCCATCCGGCCTGCGGCCACCTTCCCCCGAATCGGGGGAAGGTAAATATATTGGGAGACCGATTACCCAAGGCAGTTGGTCCTCGCCTGATGGCTCGGTCCGCCAGCCCTGGGCTGGTATCTCTCGGGCCTTCAGCCCGAAGCATGGGGCGGCAAAAGGTCGCGGCAAAATGACGCCTAGCGAAAGCGAATTCATAATCCGTGACAATCTGTGCCATCCGTGTCTGTGTTTTACGTGTTGGGGACTCGTGTGGGGGCCGTCTGCCAAGACCGTCCCTCCGATTGATAATTGGCCGCGACAATTTGCCGCGCGGCTCGTGAGGACACTCGCGCAACTGTGGATCGATTGAAGCGCACCTCTCCCCGGCCCTCTCCCCTTGCGGCGCAAGCGGAGAGGGAGAAATATGGGCGGCACGTATGGAGGTGTCTCGTCTCTGTGTCCACCCAGAACCTAATTGTCAGACCCCATTTCCATCTGTTTGTTATCCGTGACAATCTGTGCCATCCGTGTCTGTGGTTTGAAATTGGGGACTCGTGTAACTCGTCCCTCCGATTGATATTTGGCCGCGGACCCTTGCCGCCGGCCCGCGAGGACGCCCGTTACTTGCCGTTAAGCAAGCATCGTTGGAGTAATTGGAAGACGTCGGTGGATTCCAGCGTATTTGAATCCAGCAAGCCGGGTTGGCCGGTAATGACCACCGGCCAGTCGTTTTTTGCGCGGGGCCGACGCCCGTGCGAACCTTTCACCAGCGTGGCGTCCAGCGGGATGACGTCCATGAGCATGCGGAACCCGAGTTTTTTTTGCAGAAACCGCCACGCAATTTTGAGTTTGGGCGCGGCAATTTGCGGGTCGAGAAATAATTCCGCCGGGTCGTAGCCGGGTTTGCGATGAATATCCACCGTGCGCGCAAAGTCCGGCGCGCGTGCGTCGTCCAGCCAATAATAATAAGTGAACCAGGCGTTTTCGGCGGCCACGGCAATCAAATCGCCCGCGCGGCTGTGAGCCACGCCCGCCGCGGCTTTTTCCGCGCCGCTCAAAACCTCGCCCACGCCCGGCGTGCGCTCCAGGAGGCTGCGCACCTCATTTTCCAAGGCGGGTTCGTTAAGATAAATGTGCGCAACCTGATGGTCGGCCACGGCAAAAACCTGGCTCGAACCGGCATCGAGAATTTCCAGGCCGGCTTCGTCCTTCACCGTGAGCCAGCCGCGCTCGCGAAAAATCCGGTTGAGCTGCACGGGCTGGTTGACGTTGGTGATGCCGTATTCGGAAAGCAAAATCACCTGCACGCCGCGCCCCTCGAAGAATTGAATCAGCCCGCCCACGATATCATCAATGGCGCGGAGATCGGGCAGGATGGCCGGGTTCAGCGTGGCGGTTTGATGGGTTGCGTAAGGGCCATGCCGTTGCAGGTTGTAATCCAGATGCGGCAGATAGACGAGGTTGAGCGTCGGGGAAAATTTATTTTCAATCCATTTAGCGGCTTCGGCTATCCAGCGCGAGACGCAATCGGGTGAACCTTGCGGTGATTTCACGCCCGCGGCCGGCCCCCAGAATCCGAAAAACGGAAATTCGCCCAGGTCTTTTTTGATTTCCGGGCGGAGGGAATACGGCCACGAATAAATATCGAAAATTTTCCCGCCGTCGGCGCGGTAAATGGGCCGGGGCGTGATGGCGTAATCCACGCGCGAATACATGTTATACCACCAGAAACAATTGGCGATGGTGGGCGGTGTGCCGCTGCTCCCGGCGCGGAGCGCATCCCAAAGCTTCGGCGCTTGCACCAGATGATTGGATTGTTTCCAAAACTGGATTTCGGCGAGGTCGCGATTATACCAGCCATTGCCGACGATGCCGTGTTGAGCCGGCGGCTGGCCGGTGAGATAATTGGATTGCGCGGTGCAGGTGACGGCGGGGAAGGCGGGGCGGATATTTGCCAGCGCGCCGCGTTGGCGAAAGCGGGCAAGGTGCGGGGTGTATTCGCCCATCAGCGCTTCCGTGAGGCCAACCACGTTGATGACGGCCAGCCGGTTCATGGTCCGGCGCGGGCGCGCAATTCGGCCACGGCCTCGGCGACGTGGCGCGGTTCCATGTGATGCACTTCCACGCTGCGGCCGATGTCGGCCAGCAACGTCACGGAAAGTTCGCCGCCCAGGTGTTCGCGAAATTCCTCGAGGCCGGCCAGAATCGCCGGCGTGTTGGCGTTGTCGGCATTGAGCAGCTCATGGGCGAATAATTTGAACCCGAGTGTTTCGAGCAAATTGAGAATGCGCGCGGCTTGCGCGGGTGCGAGCAACCCGGAATTGCGCGAATAAATCACGTCCAGGGCAATGCCCACGGCCACGGCCTCGCCGTGCGAAATTCTGAAATGTGAAAGTTGTTCCAGCTTGTGCGCCGCCCAATGGCCGAAGTCCAGCGGCCGCGCGGAGCCGGTTTCAAAGGGATCGCCGCTCGTGGCAATGTGGTCGAGATGCAACTCGGCGCAACGGCGGATGAGTTGTTTCATGGCGTCCGGGTCGAAGGCGGCCAGCCGGGCGGCCTGGCTTTCCAACTCGTCAAAGAATTTGGCGTCGCGGATGCAGGCCACCTTCACCGCTTCCACATAACCGGCGCGCTTTTCGCGCGGCGGCAAGGTTTCGATGAGCTTGAAATCATTGATGACCGCGTAGGGCGGGGCAAACGTGCCGATAAAATTTTTCTGGCCCAGGGCGTTCAGGCCGTTTTTGACGCCCACGCCGGAATCGGCCTGGCTCAAGGTGGTGGTGGGAATGCGCACGTGCCGGATGCCCCGGTGGGCCGTGGCGGCGGCAAACCCGGCCACGTCCAGCAGCGCGCCGCCGCCGATGGCAATCAGATACGAGTGCCGGTCCACGTGATGACGATGCAACTGCGAATAAATTTCACTGACCAGCGCGTTGGAATTTTTGGCGGGTTCGCCGCCGCAGGCATACAATGGCGAACGGACCAGTTGGAGGGAGGCTTGATGCGCCGCAAAGTAATGCTCGATTTGCTGTTCCAAACCAGGCATGGCCTGGGCGAGCGAATCTTCCAGCACCACCAGCGCCTTGCGCGGGGCGGCGTCGTGCAAGGCATCGCGCAGCACCGGGTTCTCCGGCGCGAACACGTTTTCGGTGAAGAACACGCGTAACGGCCAGCTAACCTGAATGAGGCGTTGCAGCGCAGGCATGATTTGATGCGGAGCACGAGGCGCCAGGCTTGGGTGCTGTTTTATTCGTCCTTAATTCTTGTCGCCGGCGGATTCCACCGGTATGCGCATATGATAAAACGACCGGTAGACAAATACCAGCGCTACGAGAAAAAGAACGCCGCCGATGATCGGGCTCCAGTTCATGGCCTGCGGGTCCAGGCGGAGGCGGGCCTGGTAATTCTGCGTCATCTCCACGGCGATTTCCGTGGCCAGCAAGCCAAACAACGTGGTGAACTTGATGATCGGGTTCATGGCCACGGAACTGGTGTCCTTGAAGGGATCGCCCACGGTATCGCCCACCACGGTGGCGGCGTGGAGCGGGGTGCCTTTCTGTTTCAGGTCCACCTCCACAATTTTCTTGGCGTTGTCCCAGGCACCGCCGGCGTTGGCCATGAAAATGGCCTGGAACAAACCGAAGAACGCAATGGCGATGAGGTAGCCGATGAAGAAATACGGATTCAAGAACGGCAGGCCCAGCGCGAAACAGAACACGACCACGAAGATGTTGATCATGCCTTTCTGCGCATAGCGGGTGCAAATCTCGACCACGCGCTTGCTGTCTTCAATGGAAGCGCTGTCCTTGTCCAGCTTGATGTTCTTTTTGATGAAGACCACGGCGCTGTAGGCTCCCGCCACCACCGCTTGAATGCTCGCGCCGGTGAACCAGTAAATGACCGAGCCGCCCATGAGCAGGCCAAACACAATTTGCGGCATGACCAGGCTCAACCGGCCCACGGCATCGCCAAAGACATGTTCGAGCAGCATGATGATGCCGAAAATCATGGTGGTGGAACCAACCACCGCAGTGCCGATCAATACGGGCTTGGCGGTGGCCTTGAAGGTGTTGCCCGCGCCGTCGCCCTTTTCCAGTTCCAGTTTGGCGGTATGAAAATCCGGCGTGAAACCGAAGTTCTGCTCGATTTCCTGGCGGATGCCGGGTTGCGCCTCGATGCGGCTGAGTTCAAACACCGATTGCGCGTTGTCGGTCACCGGTCCGAAGCTGTCCACGGCAATCGTCACCGGGGCCATGGCGAGGAAGCCGAAGGCCACGAGGCCGAAGGCAAAAATCGGCGCGCCGAAAACGAATTTGGCCGGGATGAGATGCATGAAATCGTGGTTCAGCGAGAACAGGTAGGAAACAAACATCAGGCCCAGGATGACGAGGCCCATCCAAAACGCGGAGAAGTTGCCGGCCACCAGGCCCGAGAGCACGTTCAACGAAGCGCCGCCGTGATCGGAGGCGCCGGTGATTTCCTGCACGTGCCGCGACTTGGTGCTCACGAAGATTTTGGTGAATTCCATGATGAGCGCGGCGGCCAGCGTGCCACAGCCCACGATGGAGGCCAGCACCCACCACAGGTCCGGCAGGGACACATTCGTGGCCACGCCGTCGACCGTTTCCGTGATGGAAAAGTCGCCCAACAGCAGCTTGCTCGCGCCGAAGCAGACGAGGATGGAGACGATGCTGGTGATCCAGACGAGGTCGGTCAGCGGGCCTTCCCAGTTGAAATTCGATTTGCCGCCGTAACGAACCTTGGCCACGGCGGAGTTGAAATAGAATGAACCCAGCGAGGCCAGCACCATCAAGGATTGGATGGCAAACATCCAGATGATGAGCTTGGCGCAGAGCAGCGGCGAGAGGGCTAGGGCCAGCGCGAGAAAGGCAATGAGCGCAACGCCGGTAACGCCGTACGTTTCAAAGCCGTCGGCCGTCGGTCCCACGGAGTCGCCGGCGTTGTCGCCGGTGCAGTCGGCAATGACACCGGGGTTTTTGGGGTCGTCCTCGGGCAGGTTAAAGACAATCTTCATCAGGTCCGAACCGATGTCGGCAATCTTGGTGAAGATGCCGCCGCCGATACGCAGTGCGCTGGCGCCGAGGGATTCGCCAATCGCAAACCCGATGAAACAAGGCCCGGCGAGCGCCGCCGGAATGAACGCGAGAATGCCAATCATGCAGGCCAGTTCCACGCAGATGAGCAACAGGCCGATGCTCATGCCGGCTTGCAAGGGGATGAACAGGGTCTTCAACGGGCTGCCGCGCAGCGCGGCGAACGAGGCGCGGGAGTTGGCGATGGTGTTGATGCGGATGCCGAACCACGCCACGCCGTAGCTGCCCAGGATGCCAAAGATGGAGCACCCGAGAATGATGATCACCTGGACCGCCACCTGGCCGTTGGACAATTTTTCCTTCGTGATCGGGTCAACATGGTCCGAGAGAAAACCAAAGTAATAAACCATGCACACCGCGGTGAGCAGCCAGATGGCGGCGAGGAATTTGCCCTGCTGCCACAGGTAGGTTTTGCAAGTTTCCCAAATGATGTGGGAGACCTCGCTCATGGAACGGTGCACCGGCAGGGCGCGGGTGCGTAAATATTCCCAAATGCCAAAGGCCGCGCCGACCGCGCAGACGAACAGGCCGAAAATCAAAATTTCATGGCTGGTAACCGAGCCATGAAAGAAATTGACCTGGTTAAGATTGGGCAATTCGATATCTGCTTCGCCGGCAAAGGCGTTGACGCCGGTAAGGCATGTGGCCAGAAGAATTCCGTAACGCGAAATATATCCTTTTCCTCTCATAGTATTGGGTGCGGCAGCTTGTAGCAGGATTGCCGGATTTACCAGTAATTTTTTAGGGCGCGTTCTCACCAATTCGGGGGATGCCGCTGCCCGGAGGGACGGTCTTGGCAGACGGCCACCACACGAGTCCCTAACTTGAAGCCAGAAATAAATACGATTGAATCCGCGAATGACGCGAAGGGACACGAATTATGAAACCGCCCAAACGCTTTCGCACTGACTTTGCGCCCCCGAACCTCGCGCAGCGTCTGGAGTGCGGTGCTTCAGCACCGCTTTGGACCGCCTCTTGCCTCGGGCTGAAGGCCCGAGAGATTACAGCCCAGGGTTGGAGCCCCGAGCCGTTCAGGCGGGGAACGCCTGCCCTGGGTAATGGTTCCCGCGAATAATCCACGCCCTGTAGGGGCGACAGAAAGCGCCGACCGATCCACGGCCAATGTCGCTCCTACGGAGCTCATGAATGAATCGCCACGCGTAACTACAAATATGTCGCGCCTAACGGCGCTCAACACTCCGTCCAACGTCCCCACACCACACGGAGCATTTGGAGCGGGCTTCAGCCCGCTTCAACATGTGTTGACACGACGCGGTGAAATATATTTGGACGCCCCAGGCGGCTAGTAAGTTGAAGCGGCGTTCACGCCGCGCCCCGCTCTGGCAGGCGGGTTGCTGGCATTTCCAATTGCTGCGGTGTGGCTGGCTATCTCCACTAGTTCGCAGGCGCAAATATTCGCCGTCTACCAGGACCCTTGAACAGCTTTGCCACTTGAACCGGAACGCTGCACATAGTCTCTAATTCTATAAATTACAAAAGTAACAGTTATCTTATCATTGCTTTTGGGGACGGCGGGGTGCAGTTTTGAATTGTTCAGCCACAGAATGCTTATGGAAAAGTTTCTCATTCTGGCCAGCCTGGCCGTGCTCGCATTTTTTGCGGGGCGTTACTTCGATAGATTGCGCCGGCGTCCCGCTGGCCGGCACTTCAGTGTTTTGCTGACCCTGCTGGCGCTGGCGATGTCTCTCGGGCTGGTCATTCATGGTTTCCTGAAGGGCTGGACGAACTCGACAATTTTATTGGCCGCGCTCTGGTTGTTCATACTGGCCGGCCGGTTGCATTTGATCCGGCGGCAGCAGGCATCAAAATGAACAAGCAATTGCGTTTCCATCTTATTTGGTTGCTGGGGGTAGCCGTGGCCGTCTGGCTGGGCTTTGCAGACCATTGGTCTGGCCTCGCGTGGTGGCGGCTTGGTTTCTTTTTATCGCCCTTGCCCTGGCGCTGGCTTTGGCATTGGTTGCCGCGCTGGCACGTAGCCGCGTTGCCAAAGTCAGAACGGGCGGCGGTTTTGGCGGGGATGAAACCGGAGCGGCGCGAAGATATTTTGAAGTGGCTGGCCGCCAAACCGGGTGCCTGCCCCCACGGTAATTGAAGGCGGCCACCCCGCGAGTCCCCAACACCCAAGCCACAGACACGGATGGCACCGATGGACACGGATTAAAACGTGGGAGGATAGGGCGCGTCGCTCCGCGCGCGCCGCTTAGGCTTTGGGCGAGTCTTGCCACGTTCGCAGTGCCCGGAGGGACGAGTTATACGAGTCCCTGAAATTTGTTTCCTCCCAAAAGCGGCGGTAAACCGCCGCACTCCAAACGCTCCGCGAGGTTCGGGGGCGCAAAGTCAGTGCAAAAGCGTTCGGGCTGTTTCATAATTCGCGTCCATTCGCGTCATTCGCGGATTTAACCGCCCCCATCCGGCCTGCGGCCACCTTCCCCCGGAAACCGGGGGAAGGAAAATATATTATTGTGTGACCGGTTACCCAGGGCAGGCGTTCCTCGCCTGCCGGCTCGGTCCTCCAACCCTGGGCTGGTATCTCTCGGGCCTTCAGCCCGAAGCATGGGGCTGTCCCCATATGTGTTTCATTTGTGCCCATCTGTGGCTATGGAAAACATTTAAGGTAAAGCGGTGCCGAGGCACCGCACTTCAAGTACAGCGCGCGATTCGTGGGCGCTGGGCGGGTGGTTATCTGCCAGGATTGGCCCCCGGCAAAAATCTCAGATCGGATTCGGCAATGGTTTATCCGGCCGCTTGCCGCAAAACGCACACGGCTTGTCATTGCAAGTATGCTCAACCCAGACATTGCAAGCCGGACAAAAATACGCATCGTAATCGCTGTGATAAATCCGTCGGGAACCGCAATGGTCGCAGGGCTTGATGTCATCCACCCACCCCGGCACTGAAATGTCCCCAACAGAAACAATCCCGCTGGCTGAATCTTTGATGATGGCTTTGGGCATGACAACGCGCGCGCGTGTTCCCGGCTTGCGCGCCAAATAACAAACTCCGGTGATCGCCACAATCAACGTAAGCTCGGCGAGCAGCCGCCCGCCATCAACTCCGACCCCGTAGACAAACCCCTGGTCGTAGAGGTGAAACTCCTGAAACTTCGGAGAAAACAGAAAACAATGAGTGGGTGTAACCGCTGAATTAAAACTCTGGCCGGCATACTGGCGCGGCGGAAACAGCGCGCAAATGGCACACCCAACCAGGCCGGCGATTAAAATTTTCTTTTTACCCATAAGTGTAAGCGAACCTGCCGGCCAAAACCTGCGCCGCGCCGCACGAAAAGGCAATCACAAGTTGCCGCGTTAAATGAATCTGGGTGGCTATCCGCAAGGATTGGCTGCGCTTCAATGCACCAGCTTCTTAAGTGCATCCTCAATCACCTTCTGGTTGCCAGCCGTCAACTGGAAGGTCTGCGTTGCAATCGGCGAATTGATTCGCGGCGCAATCAGCGGCATGCCATCCACCATCATTAACATCTGCTTGCCAATATTATCCTGGGTCAATGCCTCAAGCTGCTGCGAATCTTTTGGCAAAATCTGAATCTCCAGCGCCGGGCGGTCGGGCAAAGGCGTTTGCGCCAGCGCGCCATCTTTGCCGGGCGTCAACATGAACGGATGCGTCACCGTCTCGCGCACTGCCACCAACTGCGTCACCACCAAATCCGGCTGGGCCGCGATATAGCCCAGCTTCGGAAATTCGACCGTGTCAATATACCGTCCGCCTTCCAGCTTCACGTCACTCACGAGATAAAATGACAGCGAACCGTTTTGCGGGTTGGACGCTGAATAACCGGGGCAGGCCAGCAAAGCCGCCGCCGCCAATAGCAGGTGGAACAAGTTGCGCATATCAGGTGCCGCCTAATCACTGAAATCTGCGCCGCGCCGCGCGAAAAGGCAATGCCTAAACAGTCCTTGCGCCCGGCCCAGGGCGGCAAGGTGCGGGGCAGCATCATTGATTTCTCTGCCGTTTCGTCCGGAAAAACACGATCGCGCAATGCAAGAACCAGGCAGCCGCACAGCTCAAAATAGCTGAAACACAACTAAAAATCCCAAGCAAGCAGGCTCCGAATAAGACAAACTCAGAGCTGACATCTGGTTTAAACAAACCACCGACCCACCAAACCAGCACCAGGATGCAAGGGCCAGAGGGATCGTTAGATTGTCCAATACCAACTATCGGCAAAAACCAGGACACCAGGAAGAGAGCCAGGCTGAGGCGGAGCCACAACCGCCAATCTGTTTTAAATCTGGTTAACTTCATATCGCCTGGCACGCTAACCGTCTGTTGACCCCAAACTGCGCGGCGCCGTTCTTGAGCGCCGTTAGGCGCGACATATTTGTAGTTACGAGTTGCTTAATTTACAAGCTCCGTAGGAGCGGCATAGGGCGTCAACTCGATTTATATGTCGCCCCGCCGGGGCTCAGATTTTTGTGAGACTGGTTTCTACAAATATGCCGCGCCTAACGGCGCTGGGAACGGCAACAACTTCATCACTTGAAACTGAACACTGAACACTTTTTAGATGTGGCCAATGGGCCGCCGGCAAAGACTGGGTTAGCTATCCTGGTCATCCTTTGGATAGGCAAACCGGACAATATGCCGCGCGCAACGGATTATTAAATAGCCCAGCAGTCCAAGAATAAAACCATATAAAAAGTACTGCCAATTTTGGGCGAAACGAGAGTCATAAAAAAAGTCCCGGTAAACGGGGGCGATGGTATTGACCAACCCGCAGATTAGAAAGACAAGGCCGGTCGAAATAAAAATCAGACCGATAACTTTCACGGCAAGACCAAATGCTTGTTCGGGCTTCATGAGGTAAGATGGTTTAACTGGATTTTTGGCGGGTTATGATAACACCGCTTTCCCGCCCGCCTTGGGCGATTCAGGTGCCGCGCGGGAAATCCGCAGTTCGCGCTCAAGCGTGATGACTCGTCGGTTCAAGAATACTATTTGGACGATGAGGCCGATCACGGTGGCAATCAAGCCATGCAGCTCGCCCAGCAAGTACATGGCCAAAAGCATCAGGCCAAACGTCCCGGCGACAGCCAAAAGTGTCAGAAGCAACTCTTTGTCTCGCGATTGTAGTTTGAACATAAATTACCTCAGGTGCGCGTTCTGTTGCCTGACTGCCCTCAAGCTGCGCCTCGCCGGCCGGCGGGCGGCCGCAGCGCGGGGTTAGTCTGCGGTGGTGGTTTCTGCATGAAAAAGCCGGTGGATGTCTGGTCTGGTGAGTACGCGATATTGCCACAACGCCAACAAAAAAAACAGGGCCGCGGCGGCTGCAAGCCAGATGGGAGATACATATGCGACTCGCTCACCAAAGACTTTAAGGTCCGCTGGACCATCATGAAGCAACGCAATGATAGCCACTAATGGGCCTAAGATAAGGCCGAACCAAATGAAAACCAGGGCGCAGATCCGCCAGCCGGGGGAGAACCGCCTTAGCCCAAAAAATATCCAGACGCCTAAGATGCCTAGCGTAAGATAAAGCTCGCCTCGGGTGAGGCGTACGATCATATCCACCACCGAAGCAATGCCAGATATCAAAAAAAGATAGGACACAATGGAAAGTGCGGTGGGAATTTGGCGTGCTTGTGTCATGGGTGTCTCGACGGCCTGCTGCCCTCAAACTGCGCCTCGCCGGGGAAAAAAGCAATTCAGAAATGGCCCTGGCGGACAGTCTTTGCAGACGGCCCACGGCAGCAAACTGAGCGGCCAATGTTTGAACAACCAAGGCACGAAGGAAACTAAGGCGGCGACGGGAAAAGGGTTAAGGGTCAAGGTTTCAGGTTAGTCATTTCTTGCTCAAAGCCTCAACGACCGCCTGGGCTTCTCCCGGCGTCGGGAAACTCAGCACAACCTCGCCGGAAGAAATCGGCGCACGAATGACCGGCTCGGCGACGACTTTCGAGCCGACTAAAATCTGCACCTGCTGATTCAGATGCGCTTGCGTGAACTTCTGGAAGTCGGCAGCGGCTTTGCTGGCCAGGTGAACATCCGCTGAAGCTGTCGCGTGTGCGGCAACCAGATTCGGGGTGTTTGTAAGGATCTCGATGGACGCGCTGGAAACATCATTGGCAGCAATGGCGAACTGCGGCGTGCTGCCGCCGGTGCCCGTAGTTGGCGCGCTCTCAGTCTTGTGCGAACAAGCTGAAACGAGCAGGACGAGTGGCAGGCTTAACATGGTGTTTTTCATAAAGCGTTGAGTGGTCAATGGGCAAAATCTGCGCCTCGCCGCGCGAAAAGGCAATTCCTAAACGGCCCTGGCGCACGGTCTTTGCGGATGGCCTATTGGGGCAAGGGGCAGGCAGAACGCTCTGTAGCGGCGGTCTGTGGCTCAGCGCCAAGACATCGTGGACAGTTGATGCCAAGACATCGCGTACACTTATTTGAGGCGGCGCAGTTGCACTGGACGGAGGCTGGCAGATGGGTC
>Ga0265327_10000816_pt1 | contig 47122 bp, 28 predicted proteins | sample 41621metaG_FD_202089 | JGI IMG/M metagenome (GOLD analysis project Ga0265327, IMG submission 202089) | Rhizosphere microbial communities from Carex aquatilis grown in University of Washington, Seatle, WA, United States - 4-16-21 metaG | ecosystem: Host-associated > Plants > Roots > Rhizosphere... | reverse complement strand
GCGCCAATTGCTGTATTGTCATTCACTGCAAAAATTCCGTCCGGCAAGTTGTTCGATTCGATGAGTTGTTTTGTAATTTCGATGGACTGTTCGTATTTGTCGCAATTAAATATCAGATTTTCATCAACCGGAATGTTGTGTTTCATTAAAGCGTCTATATAGCCTTGTTTTCTAAGTCGAGCTAACTGCAAAACTTGCGGTCCTGCGAAATGAATAATGTGCTTGCATCCTACTGAAATTAAATGTTCTGTCAAATTAAATGATGCATTGTAATCATCAATAATAACTTGGTCTGTTTTTAATTCTGGCGAAATGCGGTCGAAAAAAACCATTGGTATTTCGTCGTCAATAGCACTTTTGAAATGGTCGAAGTTATTGGTTTCTTTGGTCATTGCTACAATCATGCCATCAACATAACTCGACAGCATTGCATCCATATTGATTAGTTCGCGTTCATACGACTCGTTTGATTGATAAATCATAACGCGGTAGTTTGATTTTGATGCAATGTCCTCTATACCGCTGATTACTGATGAAAAAAAATGATGCACAATTTGTGGAATGATTACACCAATTGTGTTGCTCCGGTTATTTTTAAGGCTCAGAGCAATTGTGTTGGGTTTGTATTTGAGTTGTTTGGCTAAATCTGTTACTTTATGTTTCGTTTCTTCATTTATATCGGGGTGATCTTGCAAGGCACGCGAAACTGTCGATGCAGAAATACCCAACACTTTGGCTATGTCTTTAATTGTAGTTTTATGACCTTTCATTTCTTCTTATATACTTAATGTATAAATATTGCCTAAAATTATAAAAAATGTTCCAACTAAAAAAGAATGCTTTAAATTTTTAACCAACATTTGCAATGTATAATAATGTGCGATTTTAAAATTGCTGTTAAACAATTATATACACCGGTGCCCCAAAAAAATATTTTACAACATCTAAATTTTTTAAATTAAAACTGAAGTCTTTTTTAAAAATTTTTACGGTTCTTTACGAAATTTGAAATTAAATTCAGTCCTGAAAACTACAAAATCTACTTGAATAATAAAGGCTAAAGGTTTTGTTACATATTTATAAAATTTAAATTTCGTTTTTGTAACAATCCAAAACTACTATACTTAATATTTTACTAAAGTATTGAAATTCTGGTAATCTATTTTTACTTCATTAAAATCAAAAACAAAAAAATTACATAATTTTATATAAAATTTTGAAAAAAATGAAAAAATGACATTAAAATAAAAAAAAATTAAATTTTTGAAAAAATCGTAAACAACTGATTAAAAAATAATTAATTTTTTCGCAAAAAAAACAGATTTTTCTGCAAACGATTGCGGTTACGTTTGCGTAAAAAAATATTGAAATCCAGTGTTTTATGTTGATTTTTTTTTTTACTTTTGACATGATTAAAAAAAAGGAGGTTCTGTAAAATAAAGTTTAGATTTTCGAGACCAAAAAAAGAAAGAGAGAAGGCAGGAAAACTATTTTTATTAAATTTAACTAAATAAAATTACGATGAAACATTTAAAACAACTACTTAGTACAGCATTATTGTTGTTGTTTTTGAGTACCATTGCTTTGGCACAAGAAAGAATGGTAAGCGGAACAATTACTGATGCAAAAGATGGCTCTCCCATACCCGGCGCTTCAGTTACCATAAAGGGCGTTTCGGGAAAAGGTACCGTATCAGACATGGACGGAAAATTTCAACTGAGCGTTGCTCCAAACGCAGTGTTGGTAATTTCGTTTGTGGGGTATGAGAAAAAAGAAGTACCGGCAGACAAAACAACTATTAATGTTACGCTCAGCGAAGACACTAAAAATTTGAGCGAAGTAATGGTTATTGGTTATGGTACCGTTAAAAAATCAGATGCAACGGGTTCTGTTCTTGCCGTTGACTCGAAAGATTTTAACAAAGGAGCCATTACATCGCCACAAGATTTATTGGTAGGTAAAACTGCCGGTGTGGTTATTACTTCAAACGATGGTTCGCCCGGTGCTGGTTCTACAATCCGTGTTCGTGGCGGTTCTTCATTGAACGCCAGTAACGACCCACTTATTATTATTGATGGTGTACCTATTGATAATAATGGCGTTTCGGGAAGTAGCAATATTCTTTCGTTCGTAAATCCGAATGATATTGAAAGTTTCACCGTTTTAAAAGACGCTTCGGCAACTGCTATTTATGGTTCAAGAGCATCAAATGGTGTTATTCTTATCACTACCAAAAAAGGAAAAGCAGGCAGTCCAATGAAAGTTACTTATGACGGTAAAGTTTCTATCAGCACACCTGCTAAATTGATGGATTTATTTTCAGGCGACCAAATACGCCAAATGGCTTATCAGCACGAAAATTTATATGGCGCTGATGCACTTAATCTACTTGGAAATACAAATACCGACTGGCAAAACGAAATTTATCGCACAGCAGTTTCGCAAGACCAGAACATCAGCGTTTCCGGCGCATACAAATCATTGCCTTATCGTGCGTCAATTGGATATACTGACCAAAATGGTATCTTGAAAAATACAGAAATGAAAAGATTTACAGGTTCTGTAAGTCTTGATCCTACTTTTTTGAATAATTCTTTAAAAGTCAGTATCAATGCAAAAGGAATGAATACCAATCAAAATTATGGTGATGCAGGCGCAGTTGGTTCAGCAGTCAGTATGGATCCATCGCATCCGGTAATGGATGGCAATCCTGCTTCGAACGGCTATTTTCAATGGGTTAATTACGGAGCAAGCCTTGGAACAGCCAACCCTGTTCAACAGTTGTCGGGTATTGATAATAAAGCTATCGTTTTAAGAGGTATCGGAAATATTCAGTTGAATTATGCAAACCCTGCAATTCCCGATTTACATTTTAATTTGAATTTAGCAACTGATTATACAAAAAGCAATGGACATAATGACGAACCGCTTAATGCACCGGTTAATTTAACAAGCCCCAGCGTAGCAGGAAGAACAGACAATTATGACGGAACGAACTACAATAATTTACTTGATTTTTATTTGAATTATGCAAAAGAAATAGCTCAAATAAATAGTAAACTTGATATTACAGCAGGTTATTCATGGCAACATTTTAAAAGACTGAGTGATAATTATTCATGGGGTTATAAATCGTATAATGTGGACAGTAAAACAGGTGTTTACCAAATGATGGACAGTATTAGTCATGCTACTGAAAATTATTTGGTTTCATTTTTTGGACGATTGAATTATACTTTTATGGGTAGATATTTACTTACTGCAACTATCCGCGATGACGGTTCTTCACGTTTTTCTTCGGCAAACCGCTGGGGAGTTTTTCCATCGGCTGCGTTGGCTTGGAAAATTAAAGACGAATCTTTCTTAAAGAATGTAAACGCAATTTCCGATTTAAAATTGCGGGTTGGTTACGGTGTTACAGGTCAACAAGACATAGGTAACGATTATCCGGCACAAGCTGTATATACAACTGCACAACTTGGTTCGTATTATATGGTTAATGGTCAATATATTCCGACATTGCGTCCTGCAACTTATGACCCTAATATTAAGTGGGAGCAAACAACTACTCAAAATATCGGTTTAGATTTTGGATTTGTAAAAGACCGCATCACTGGTTCTCTTGAATACTATAAACGTACAACTGATAACCTTTTGAATACAGTAACTATCCCAAGTGGAAGCAACTTCTCGAATACATTATACACCAATGTTGGTAGCTTAGAAAATAAAGGTGTTGAAGTAACTTTGAATTTAAAAGCAATATCAACTAAAGATATGGAATTGACTTTCAATTTCAATTTAACTTACAACCAAAATAAAATTACCAAATTAAATCAAACAGACGATCCTAATTACCAAATTCTTTATGGTAGTGCATTTACAGGACAAAATCAAGTTACACAAGTTGGCTATCCTGGATATTCTTTCTACGTCAATAAGCAAGTATATGATGCCAGCGGAAATCCAATCGAAGGTCTGTATGTTGATTTAAGTGGAAAAGGCAACACAGTAAGCGGTAATAATGCCGATAAATACATTTATCATAATCCCAATCCAGACTATTTAATGGGCTTCGCAGGACGTTTCAGTTACAAGAGTTTTGACTGTTCATTCTCGACTCGTATAAGTCTTGGTAATTATGTTTACAATGGAGTTGCAGCAGGCGCATCGTATGACCAGATGTACCAAATCGGATACTGGAAAAACTTTACAACAGCTTTGCAAAATACCAATTTTATATCACGTCAATTTACCAGCGACTATTTTGTTGAGAACGCTTCATTTTTCAAATTGGACAATATCAACGTTGGATATAAATTCGATAATATTTATAATCAAATTGGTGCAAGAGTTAGTTTCTCTGTTCAAAATGTATGGACAGTTACAAAATATACCGGTCTTGACCCTGAAGTTAACGGAGGTATTGATAACACTTTCTATCCAAGAGCGCGTACTTTTATACTCGGTGTTAATTTTACATTTTAATTTTTAATACAATAAAGATATGAATAAAAAATTTTTGATATTAGGTATCGTTTTTTCAACACTGATAATGATTACATCGTGTGTGAAAGACTTGAATGTTACACCAATCGACCCAAGTACTATCATGGCAGGTAACGTAAGCAACAATCCTGTTTATCTGGCAGAAGCATTGGGTAAAGTATATGCAAGTTTTATTATTAATGGACAAGGTAGCGCAGCAGCAGGGAATCCTGATATTTCTGCATCGGATAATGACTTTTTCACTACAGGGCGTGCATTGTGGAATTTGCAAGAATTACCCACCGACGAAGCTATCTGTGCATGGGGCGACGTTGGTATTGCCGATATGAATACGCAAACATGGTCTCCAACCAATCCGTTTTTAACAGCGCTTTATCAACGTTTAAGTTTAAGTGTAACGTATGCCAACAATTTAATCGGAATGACTAACGGCAATTCCAACGCAACCATTGCGCGCTACAATGCCGAAGCACGATTCCTTAGAGCATTGGCTTACTATTGGGCAATGGATTTATTTGGAAATCCTCCGTTTACTACCGAAGCTGACGGAGTTGGTAAATATTTTCCGAAACAAATCGCTCGCGCCGATTTATTCAAATATATCGAAAGTGAATTGCTCGATGTTCAAACCAAATTAGGTGCGCCGGGATTTTCTTATCCAGCGGCCGATCAGGCTTGTGCCTGGATGTTACTCGCCCGTATGTATCTCAATGCAAAAGTATATACCGGAACTGCACGTTGGGCTGATTGCAAAACTTATTGCGACAAAGTAATCAACAGCGGCGTTTATTCTCTAAATCCTAATTTCCGACACAATTTCACTGCTGACAATGATTTCAGGGCTAATAAAGAAATGATTTTTTCTTGGGCGCTTGACGGTGTAAATACACAAGGTTCTGTTGGTTCAACATTTGTTATTCAATCATGTAGCGATGGTAATTATATCGATGCAAAATTACTTGGTTTGCCGGGAAATCCTAACTGGAACGGTAACAGAGGTAAAAGACAATTTGCTGAAATGTTATTAGATACGATGACTACCGGAAATACGATTGCTTCGTATGATAAGAATTTTTCTACTTGCTCAGATACAAGAGTAGCAAACCTTATCATGCAAAAGAAAAGTTTTGATATACCAAGCCCTTCATCAAGCGGCGACTACGGAATTGGTGTTAGGAAATTCACCAATTTGAATGCTGATGGTACGCAAGCTGCTGACTATAATCCAACATTCGCAAGCACCGATTTCCCTGTATTCCGTTTATCTGAAGCTTACTTAATGAGAGCAGAAGCTGATTATAATGGGGCTTCAGGCGGCTCGGCTGAAGCTGTAAGTGACATTAATAAAGTAAGAGAACGTGCATTTCAAGAAACAACAGGTGGTGCTCATGATATTACTACAGCGGAATTGGATGCACAAAAAACATCTGACGGAAATTCACTATACTTTTTATGGGAACGTGGTAGAGAATTATATTATGAATCGTTACGACGTACTGACTTAATACGTTTAGGACAATTCGCAAAAGGAACTTATTTATGGCAATGGAAAGGTGGCGTCTATACTGGTGCCAATATTGGAACAGATGGTCATTTAGATTTATACCCGATTCCAGCCGCTGAAGTATCCGCAAATCCAAACATTAAACAAAATCCTGGTTATTAAAATTTAAAAATTTAGAACAATGAATAAAAAAATATTTCTATATCTGACTTTCATTGGGTTGATTAGTCTTTTGTTTTCATGCAGCAAAGACGGAAATCTGGTTTACATGTCAGCCAACCCAGTTAAGCCAACAATTGCTACCATGCCAAGTTTATCGCTGTCAAGAGCACATGCCAAGGATACATTAACATTTGTTGGAACACCAATTGATCCGGGTTTCGTAGTTTCGACAAACTATTATCTCGAAGCTTGCGCACATGGAAATAATTTCGTCAACTCAATACCATTGCTTAACCAAGTACAGGACATTTCGATGAAAATTACTGTAAGCGCTTTAAACGGAATTTTTCTTAAATATTTTCCTCAAGATGCAACATCATCAGTTGATTTCAGAATCAGAGCTGTAATGGTTGTATCAGCAGGAACCGGCGCTCCGGGAACTGGTAGTAGTACTGCTTTCACATATATTTCTACTGTTTCAAATGCAAATGTTACAATTTACGGTTTGCCTCGTTTAGATTTAATAGGCGCTGGAATTACTGAAAAAGTCGAATCTCCTTTGGGCGATGGTAATTACTCAGGTTATGTTAAAATAACAGCCCCTTTTACTTTGCACGATCCTGATGCTAATGTAACTTATGGCGACAATAGCGGTGCACTTGCTGCAAATGGTATTGCTATTGCAGTTCCAGGAGCTGGAAGCGGTTGGTATCTAATGACTGTTAACTCAAAGACACTTACTTACTCTTTGTCTGCGTATATGATAGGATTTATTGGTGATGCAACACCGAATGGGTGGAACTCTCCAGATTCAAAAATGGATTATAATGCAGCTACTCAAACATGGTCTATCACTATTACTTTAACAAATGCTACAACCAAATTCAGACTCAATGATGGTTGGTCATGGAACTTAGGCGGAAAAGGAACAGGTGATGGAACTGCAGATAATTATAGTAGCGATGGTAAAACTGTAGCTCTATCTCAAGGTGGACATAATATACCAGTACTTGGTGGCGCAGGTAATTATACAGTTACTTTAGACATCAATAACTCAGTAGCAACTTATGTAAAGAACTAATGTGCCGGTAAAAGTTCGCTGGGCAAATTTCAAAAATTTGCTCAGCGAACTGAAATCGAAAAGCATTTATGTTTAAAAATTAATTTAAAATTAATATTAAAAGAAATTATTTATGAAAAGAATGTCCATATATAAAGTATTGGCAGTCCTTATTGCAGTAGTAATATATTTTGCTGCTTGTAAAAAGGATGATAATCAGGTAAGATTAGATCCCAAGCTATCTACATCGCAGGTAATAAATATTAAACATGATTCTGCTACAGTAGTTGGTTTTGTAGTTGCTGCAGGCGATGGTGTTACTGAAAAAGGAGTATGTTTTAGTACACAACCCGGACCCACAGTTGCAAATAAAGTTGTTGTTTATATGGCTCCAACTGCAACCGCATCTTTCAATGTAAAGATTGGCGGATTAAATTTTGCTACTAAATATTACGCACGCGCTTATGCTGTTACACACAATGGTACAATTTACGGCGAAGAAGTTAATTTTACTACATTGCCGGTCGCACCGACAGTAACAACCGATTTCGCATCAGTAGTTACAGGTAATAGCGCTACCAGTGGTGGTATGGTTACTGTTACCGGTGGAGCTGCAGTTACAGATCAAGGTATTGTTTATAGTTTAACGGCAAACCCTACAACTGCTACTGGTACTAAAATATCATGTGGTACGACTGCCGGACATTTTGTTGCTGCAATAACCGGTTTAAAAGGTAATAAAACTTATTACATCCGCGCTTATGCTACCAATAGCGTTGGTACAGCTTATGGCCCGCAAGTTTCTTTTGCAACTTTGATTGACTTAGCTACTGTTAATACTTATGCTGCTACACTGGTTGATAAAACTATTGCAACTTTTAATGGCGAAGTTACTTACGACGGTGGTGGTACAGTTTCCGAAAATGGTTTTGTTTATGGTTTAAATGCCAACCCTACAGTAACCGATACAAAAGTTGCAGTTGGAACCGGAATGGGAATAATTACCTATAATGCAACCGGTTTAGCAAAAAATACAACTTTCCATGTTCGTGCTTACGCAATTAATACTGTAGGTACTGTTTATGGCGCTGATATGTCTTTCAAAACTAAAGCTGACATTAATACATTCTATATAGTTGGTAAATATAATAATTGGACTAACGATGCGAATGCAAAGACAATTATCTCAACTGCTACTAATCCAGAAGCACAAGGATATATTTATTTCCCTGCTGCTTCACTTGCTTCAAATGGTGATGGATTTAAATTTATTGCAAATCCGGGTAGTTGGGCAAATGCTACAACTTACGGAGATGATGGAACAAATACTGGTAAATTAAGTAATGTAAATGGTGGTGGCAATGTAACTGTTCCTGCTGCTGGTTTTTATCTGCTTAAGGCTGATCCTGTAGCAATGACTTATTCATTAACATTGACAAACTGGGGAATTATCGGCAATGCAACAGTTGGTGGATGGGGCGCTCAAACAGATATGACTTTTGATCCTGCAACAAGTTTATACTCTATTTACTCTCATTTAACTCAAAAAGCTCCACCAAATGATGGAATGAAATTCAGAGGAACTTCTGACTGGGCTGTTAATTATGGAAGCTCAACCGCCGACAATAATTTAGATGCCGGTGGAACAAATATAGGTGTTGCTTATGAAGCCGATTATTATATTGTTTTAGATTTAACACATCCTAATGCTTACACGTTTACCAAAACTTCTTGGGGCGTGATTGGCGATGCAACTCCGGGTGGATGGAGTACAGACTCTGATATGAGTTGGGATGCAGTAAATCAGGTTTGGACAACTACGATCGCATTGGTATCTTCAAGCGGAGCAAAATCGTTTAAATTCCGTGCAAGCCATGATTGGGGTACTAACTTTGGCGGTAATGGCTCTGGTGATGGTACTGCTGACAATTATACAAATGCAACAACTGCACCTGTAAGTGCCGGCGGTCATAACCTTGGCGTACCGGGCAATGTTGATGGTACTTATAAAATTACTTTAGATACTAAAAATAAAATTGCTACAGTTGTAAAACAATAATTGTTGGAAGGAAATTTCTCTATCATTAGTTTAACATTAAAAAGCTGCCTCGTAAGGGCAGCTTTTTTTATTGGCATAGTCAGGTGAAAAATATTTGATATATTGTGCAAATCAATTCAAAAAACAAAACCAACTTTCAGATTTTTATTTGGCACCTTTTTTAATTATTCTATATGATAAATTAACAAATGATACATCGTTTGAAAACAAAAAAATAGTAATCTTTTAAGACGAAAGTGTACATTTGCAAAGCAACAATCTATTAATTTAAAACGATAATTATGAAACGTAAATTAATTTTTATTGTCGTGGCGTTGATTTTTACAGATCAACTTTCGGCACAAAAATTTGAAAGTCTTGCTAAAACACCACCAATGGGTTGGAACAGTTGGAACAAATTTGCTTGCGATGTAAACGAAGATATGATACGTCAAACCGCCGATGCAATGGTTTCGAGCGGTTTAAAAGACGCCGGATACGAATATATCGTAATTGACGATTGTTGGCATGGCATGCGCGACAGTTTAGGTTTTATTCATCCGGACGCAAAACGTTTCCCAAACGGAATAAAAGCCTTATCAGATTATGTCCATTCCAAAGGTTTGAAATTCGGAATTTATTCTGACGCCGGTAATCAAACCTGTGGCGGTCGTCCCGGAAGTCGCGGACACGAATATCAGGACGCTATTACTTATGCGCAATGGGGCGTTGATTATTTAAAATACGATTGGTGCAACACCGACAATCTAAATGCTGTTGGCGCTTACACGACAATCCGTGATGCACTATTTGCTGCAAAACGTCCGGTGTTGTTGAGTATGTGCGAATGGGGAACCAGCAAACCATGGCTTTGGGCAAAAGACGTTGCTCATATTTGGCGCACAACAGGCGACATTTATAATTGTTTTGACTGCATTAAAGATTATGGAACTTGGAAATCGTTTGGCGTACTTGCAATTATTGATATGCAAGACGGTTTGCGCGAATATGCCGGAATCGGACATTGGAACGACCCCGATATGCTCGAAGTTGGTAACGGAATGAAAGTTAATGAAGATCGCGCACATTTTTCGATGTGGTGCATGTTAACTGCTCCTTTGATTGCCGGAAACGATTTACGCAGCATGTCAAAAGAAACAACTGAAATTTTGGGAAACAAAGAAGTCATTGCTGTCAATCAAGATGCGTTGGGCATACAAGGTTTTAAACAAGAAATGCGCGACAGTGTCGATATCTGGTTCAAACCGTTGAAAGATAATGATTGGGCTGTTTGTTTTTTAAACCGAAGTCAAAAGTCAAAAAAAATTCAATTTGATTGGAAAACGCCGGTGGTGGATAAGTTTGCTAAACGCGAACTAAACGCTGACAAAACCGTTTATAAAATACGCGATTTGTGGCTTCATAAAAACATCGGAACAACTGAAAAACTTTTGAATATTGAAATGCAATCTCACGACGTGTTGATGATTCGGTTGACGAAGTAACAATCGAGAAATCATCAAATTTAAAGAATGGAATTTATTTTATCCGTTTGTCGAACAATACGGATACTTTAACAAAAAAACTGATTATCGCGAAATAACAAAAAAAATATATATTAATTTAGTTTTCCTTTTGCCTCGATTTTGCATAAACCGACGGCAGCACATTAAATTCTTCGAGAAAATATTTGGTAAAATATCTGGGCGTATTAAAACCGACTTTATATGCAATTTCAGAAACCGACATTTTGCTTTTTTCGAGCAATTGCGCAGCTCTTTTTAATCGGATAATGCGGATAAACTCAATCGGCGTTTTACCGGTAACTGCCAAAAGTTTTTTGTACAAATGTACACGACTGATTCCAATTTCTTTGCTCAAATCTTCAACCGAAAAATCAGCATTCTCAATATTTTTTTCGACAATACATAATGCTTTGGCAATTAACTTTTCGTCTAACGAATTAATTGTAATTTCAGACGGATTAATTTCCAAATGTTTTTTTAGATTTTTGTGCAGTTTTTTGCGTAAATGAATCAAGTTATGAATTCTCGAAAGCAACAATTCGTAATTAAATGGTTTTGTTATATACGCATCGGCGCCCGATTGATAACCTTCAATTTTTTGTTGGTCAGACGTGCGCGCTGTCAGCAAAATAACCGGAATGTGCGAAACCCTGACGTCATTCTTAATTTTTTTACACAAATCTAAACCATTCAACGCAGGCATCATAATGTCCGAAACAATTAAATCGGGCACTTGACTAATTGCCAACTGCCAACCTTCTTTGCCGTCTTTTGCTTCAAAAATCTGGTAAGCTTCTTTTAAATTGTCTTTCAGATAAAAGCGGAAATCTTCGTTGTCTTCAATTAATAAAAGTGTTGGTTTTCCCGACGACGTTTTTTCGGTAGTTTCTTCATTTTCATCAATAGAAAGAATTTCGTTATTCGGAATTTTTTCGACAACTACGCCTGCAATACCGGTTTCAGTGTGCGAACAAACTACCAGCGGCAAATCAATTGTAAAACTTGTTCCTTTATTTGGTTCGCTGTCAATATCAATTGTACCATTGTGTATTTTTACAAATTCTTTTACAATTGACAACCCGATTCCGGTTCCTTGATTCATAATTGTTCCGGGAATTTCGTTCTGGAAAAAGCGTTCGAAAATCTTTTCGTGTTTTTCTTTGGCAATTCCTAAACCTGTATCGCTCACAATTAGTTGAACAACTTTAGTTTCGCCTTCTTTTATTTGCTCATTATTCGAACCTGCAAATTTTATACTTACCGTAACGCTTCCTTTTTCCGGCGTAAATTTGAAAGCGTTCGAAAGCAAGTTGAAAAGTATTTTCTCTAATTTGTCGTGGTCGAAAAGTGTGTAAAATTCTTCGAATTCGGTTTGAAATGTCATATTAATTCTTTTGTTTTCAGAAACATCGTTAAACGAATAAACTGTTTCTTTCACAAATTTGACAATATCACCATGCGATGGCGTTAACGGAATGGTCTGAATTTCCAATTTTCTGAAATCAAGCAATTGATTGACCAGATTTAACAACCTTTTTGCGTTCCGGTGAATCATTATTAATTGCGACGCAAATTCGGTTTCGTGCGCTTTAGAAATAATTCTTTCGAGCGGCGTAAGAATCAAAGTCAACGGTGTACGAAATTCGTGACTTATGTTTGTGAAAAATTTAATTTTCATCATATCTAAATCGAGTCGCCGCAATTCTTCCTGACGTTCTTGTTCTTTTTGGTAATTTTGACGTTCTTTTAATATCAGCCAACGTCGGAACCAAAACAATATTCCAATGACGATTAAAATATAAATAATTTTTGCCACGCCGGTATTCCAAAACGGTGGTAAAATTTTAATATGCAGTTTGACTTCGGTTTGATTCTTTTTGTCGTCCAAACCAGCCACTTTGATTCTGAAAGTATAATCGCCCGGGTCGAGATTTGTATATGTTATTTTTCGCTGATTGACATCGGTGGTCAACCATTCTTTGGTGAAGCCGTCGAGTTTGTAAGTGTATTTTGTTTTGTTCGAGTTAAATAAATCAATTCCTGCAAATTCAATCGAAAACATATTTTCGCTGTGTTTCAAAACAATTTCGTTTGTGAAACCGATTGATTGATTCAGAATAGTTCTGCCGTCATGCACAACATTTGCTTTGAGCGATTTATTGAAAATCTGAAAATCGGTCAACACAATATTTATTTTTCCTGACACTTCGATCATTTGGTCGGGCTTGAACATATTCAAACCGTTTGGACCACCGAAATAAAGTTCGCCGCTGTGAGTTTTGCAAACCGAATTTTCGTTAAACTCTTTGCTTTGCAATCCATCGGATTCGTCGAAATTGTGAAATGTAGCGATGTATTGATTTGGATTCTTTGTGTCGGCAATAAGCGTCATGCAAGAAAGTCCGTTTGTGGTGCCTATCCAGATGCGATGGTTGTTGTCTTCCGCCAAAGTATGAATGGTATTGTTTGGCAAACCGTCATCAACTTTATAAACTTTAAAGGTTTTGCGTTGAACATCAAATAAATTAAGACCGTCTCGGGTTGCAATCCAAATCAATCCGCGACTGTCTTGCAAAATATAATTTACATTGTTGCAACTCAGACTTTCGGAATTTTTATTTTGTTTGACGTAATTCACAAATTTGTTGGACGATTTTTCTAACACGTCAATCCCGTCGGAATTTGCAAACCAGATGTTACCACGATTATCTTCGATGATGTGCGCGATGTAATTTCCATGAACCGAATTTGGTTCGCCTAATTTGAAATGTTTAAAGGTTTGCGTTTTGCGGTCAAACAAGTCCACACCGCCACCGTTTGTTCCAATCCAGAAACGATTTTGCGAATCTTCCAGAAATCGCCACGGACGGTTGTCGGCAAGACTTTTGGGATTCGAAATTTCATGCCGGTAACAAACAAATTTTTTTCCGTCGAAATAATTTAAACCACCAAAATAAGTTCCAATCCACAATTTTTTTTCTTTATCGATGTGCAGGTCAACAATTATGTCAGAGCTGATGCTGTTTGGATTGTCGCTTTTATGTCTGAAATTTGAAAATGTTTCTTTGATGTGGTCAAAATAATTCAAACCGCCGCCGTTTGTACCAATCCACAAATTTCCTTTGTCGTCTTCGCTGATGCAATTGATGTCGTCCAGCGTCAAACTTTGTTTGTCATTTGGGTTGTGTTTGTAAACTTTGAATCGCTCAAATTTTTCGTGGTAATAATTGATTCCTTTGCGAAATGTTCCAATCCAAATAATATCCTGATTGTCTTTATAAACGGTTGTTACGCTGTTTTGACTTAAACTTTGTCGATCAAACGGATTGTTCAACAACGAACTGATTGCGAAATTGTCATTATCAATTAGATTGATTCCGCCGTGGTCGGTACCAACCCAAATGTTGCCTTTATTGTCTTCGATGCAATTCGAAACCAAGTTCGATTTGATTTTATATTTTGACGATTCTTCGCAAAAATGAATGACTTCGTTTGTCGCCGGATTGAAACAATAAACGCCTTCGGGCAAAGTAATCAGGTTTATCCAAAGTTTGTTTTTTGAGTCGAAAAATAAACTGTAATTATATTCGGTACTCAACGACCGGTGCGGATTGTATAAAAAATAATATCGTGCAAGAACTTTATTATTTTTGTAATCGAACATTTCTATCAAACCATTTTTGTGGACAATCCAAAGATTTTGATTTTTGTCGAACGTAAGATTTGCTACGGTATTTGACGCGATTGAATTGCTGTCGTTTTCGTTGTGAATGAAGTGTAACGTTTTTTTAGTTTTCGGGAAATAGGCAAACATTCCTTGACCATTTGTTGTAATCCACAAACTGCCGTCATTGCCGTTTTGCATGGTTGTGAATGAAATTTGCGGAATAGAATATTGTTTTAAATACGCGTCAATGTCGTGCGAAAAAGTTTCGGTTCCCGGGTCAAAAATGTTGATGCCGTTTCGTGTTTGAATAATCAGGTTTCCTGTAAAGTCTTCGGAAATTTTAATGATATAACTGTCGCTGATTGAAGCTGTGTCGTGTATGTCGGGAAAAAAGATTTTTAAGTTGCTTCCGTCAAAACGATTAAGACCGGAAAGCGTCCCAATCCAAATAAATCCGCGACTGTCTTTCAATACACAATTCACCTGACTGTTCGACAAACCTTCGGAAATATCGAGCCGTTTAAATTTGTGCGTCGGCGTTTGAGCAAACGAAATAATTGCCAAGACCGAAAGAATGAAAGTAAATATGTATTGCTTTATTTTGAAAAACATCGCGTTGGTTTATTTGAAAGGCAAAACTAATGTTCTATTGTTTCACGCAAAAATAGAAAAATTTAAGAATTATTTGTGGAAAAATTGTTTTAATTCGAATTTGATTTTTTTATTTTTCATTATCTTTTTTTAACACAATCTAAAAAAATGTTAATTATTGCAACAGATATTATCAATCTCATTTTTAAATTGCTATCTGTTTTAACAAAAAAACAGATTAACAAATCATACGTTTTTTTGAAACATTTTAACCGCCGATATAACAAAATATACATTTCTCAAAAACATTTCAACAAACATAAATTTTTATTTCAAAGTAGCTTTGCTAATTGTTAGACAAGTTGAATGGGTTAGTTCTATAAATATTTTTGATGTTATTATTAGGGCTAACTCTTTTTTTAATCAATCAATAAACAATTTAAAAAAATCACGATGAGCAACAAATTTTTTTCAATCAATCTTAATTTTAATTAAAAACAATATGGAGAGAAAGTACAAAAACAAGAATTTTCATCTGGGAAATTCATATTTTAAAGCGACGCACGCCTTAAAATATACTCTTTTACTTTTGTTTGCATATATGATGCAAACAACGTTGGTTTACGGACAAGGAAGTGCGCACAAAGTAACCGGTCATGTTTTTTCGTCCGAAGATAGCCAACCGATACCCGGCGCAAATGTTTCTGTTAAAGGAACTAAAACCGGCACTATTACCGGCGTTGACGGTGCTTTTACTTTAGATGTTTCTGATGACGCTGTTTTGGTCATTTCATTTATTGGTTACGAAAAACAGGAAATTGCTACCAAAGGACTAAACAATGTCGATGTGAAATTGGTTGCTGCGGAATCGAAAATTGACGAAGTTGTTGTCGTCGGATATGGTACGCAGCGCAAAAGCGATTTGACCGGCGCTGTTGTTACAGTGTCGTCCGAAGATTTAAAAAACTCGAATGCTACGAATATTGATCAGGTTCTGCAAGGACGTGTTTCTGGTGTGCAATTGTCAACAAACTCGGGACAACCCGGTGGCGCAACATCTATTCGTATTCGTGGTGCAAGTTCTATCAACGGTTCGAACGAACCTTTATATGTAATAGACGGAATTCCATTTCAAGGCGACGGCGCAACGACAACCGGTTTCGACTGGGCTGGTGGCGCAAATGGACAAAACAGAGTTAACCCGCTTTCGACAATCAATCCGTCGGATATTGTGAGCATGGAAGTTTTGAAAGACGCATCGGCTTCGGCAATTTATGGTTCGCGTGCTGCAAACGGGGTCGTCATCATCACAACAAAAAAAGGCAAGAAAGGCGAAGCTAAAATTAATTATAGTGCATCAACGTCCATCCAAAAAATACCAAAAACTTTAAAGATGATGGATTTGCAACAATACGCCCAATATCAAAACGAAGTCAGAACCGATTTAGGACTTCAGATGGATCAACATTATGCTGACCCAAGTTTGTTAGGTGCAGGAACTGACTGGCAAAGCGCTGTATTTAAAACGGCTACAAGTCAAAATCACCAATTGTCGATTATTGGCGGAACTGACAAAACAACTTATGCTATTACAGGCGGTTATTTTACACAAGACGGTATTGTCATTGGTTCTGGTTTTGACCGCATAACAACCCGCGTGAATCTCGAAAATCAAGTAAAAGGTTGGATAAAAGTGGGTGGAAATTTATCGTACGCAAAAACAAACGAAAAAATAACTTTGAACGACGGTGGCGACGGCGTAATTATGCAAGCTTTATTAATGTCGCCCGATGTTCCGGTTAAAGATATGAACGGAAATTATGCCGGTCCAAGTGTTCAGGCTGGCGCAACAAGTTACAATCCGGTTGCCGAAGCTTTGCAACGAAACTCAACGTTGGAACGTCAAAGAATTATGTCAAATATTTTTGCGTCAATAGATATTATCAAGGGTTTAAATTTTAGAAGCGAAGTTAGTTTTGACTACAACTCATCAATTGGTAAAGCGTTTAACCCGACTTACAACTGGGGCGTAATTGTAAATAACGAAAACGAAATGTTGGAACGTCAGGAAACAAGTTTTTTCTGGATGTGGAAAAATTATTTGACCTATAATATCAAATATAATTTGCATGACTTTACCGTAATGGCCGGTACCGAAGCGCAACGCTCGCAATGGGAAGGAACGCAGATTTTGAAACGCGATTTTGCTTCGAACGATTTACAAGTAATGGATCAGGGCGACAATGCGACATCGAGCATTAACGGCTGGAAAGATGCTTCGTCAATTGCTTCGTATTTTGCACGGTTTAACTATAATTACAACGATCGCTATTTATTAACTTTTACAGAGCGTGCCGACGGCTCGTCAAAATTTGGAAGCAACAACAAATGGGGATATTTTCCATCGGGTTCAGTCGCATGGAAAATGTCGAACGAAAATTTTATGAAAGGTTTATCGTCAACAGTTTCGAATTTGAAATTGAGAATCGGTATTGGTCAAGTTGGAAATCAGGCAATCGGCGACCATTTATTTGATTCTCCTTTAACAACCGTTACCACTCCTTTCGGAACCGCTTATTATATGCAACAAATTTCGAATCCAAACTTGAAATGGGAAACAACCACACAATCAAACGTCGGTCTCGACGCGTCTTTCTTGAACAACAGAATTGAATTTTCTTTTGACGTATATGACAAAGAAACCAAAAACATGTTGCTTCAACTTACGCTCCCGGGTTATTTAGGTGGTTCAAATGGTAACGACATTCAAGCGCCTTATGCAAACGTTGGTCAAATTCAAAACCGTGGACTGGACCTTAGTTTGACGACGCACAATATTAAATTACCAAAATTCAGTTGGTCAACCGATTTTACTTTTTCGTTGAACCGTAACAAAGTTGTTGCATTGGACGACCCAAACAAAATTTACTGGACAAACTTATATTGGTACAGCGAATTCCAAACAGTTTCGATGGTCAAAGTTGGTCAACCTTTGGGCGTTTTCTACGGATATGTTACCGAAGGTTTGTTCCAAAACCAAGCCGATATTTTAAACCATGCCGTTCAGATTGTCGATCCTTCAAGTGTTTCGACCAGCAATCCAAACGGAAAAAATTTAGTCAACAAACAAACCGGCGTATGGATTGGCGATGTCAAATTTAAAGACTTAAACGGCGACGGCATTATTAATTCGCAAGACCAAACTGTTATTGGCAACCCGAATCCAAAATTCACTTACGGATTTAACAACACATTTACTTACGGACCAATTTCGTTAAACGTTTATATTAACGGAGTTTATGGTGGCGACATTCTTAACTACGCAAAAGTAATGACCGAAAGTCAGACGAGCGTTTACAACAATCAGGCAGCCGATGTTGCAAACCGCGCACAAATCGGATTGATTGATCCAAACGGTTCTACAACCGACCCAAGTAATTTAAAATTGATAAATCCAAGTACAAACATTCCACGTCCTACCACCAACGACAACAACCGAAACAACAGAATGTCCGACCGTTTTATCGAAAGCGGAACATACATGCGAATTCAAAGTTTGACGTTGGCTTATACTTTTCCGTCCGTCAAATTAAAGAAAATTAAAATCGAAAGACTCAAAATATTTTTCAACGGACAAAACCTGTACACTTTTACGAATTACTCGGGATATGACCCCGAAATTGGTTCGTTCAACCAAAATTCGAGAATGCAGAATATTGACATGGGACGTTACCCAAATCCGAGATCGTACATTTTTGGTATTGATGTAGATTTTTAATGTTTAAAATTTTATAAATATAAATATGAAAAAGTATTTCAAATATAATTTATTAATTATCCTGATTTTTCTGGCAACATCATGCAGCAAAGACTTTTTGAACATTGCCCCACAGGATAAATTAACAGCCGGCAATTTTTACAAAAACGAAGCAGACATTCGTGCAAATACGGCATCGTTGTACGGTTACCCTTGGTTCGACTTTAACGACCGTCTCTTTTGGCTTGCCGGCGACGAAATGGCTGGTAACGTTTATTACACCTACGATCAGGAAGGTCAATTTTTTTATTTTACTTATACCGAAGGCAATGCTTATATCAGCTCGGGTTGGAAAAGTTTGTACCGCGTGGTATCTTACGCAAATTCGGTTATCAACGACATGCCGGTAGCAGCTACAGGTGTCGATCAAGGCGCAATTACACGAGGCGTTGCCGAAGCAAAATTTGTACGTGCCGTTGCATATTACATGATTGCAGAATTATGGGGCGACGCTCCGATTGTCGAAAATACAACTCAACTTGTAACGTCAAACCAAATGATGCTTCCGCGCAACACACGCAAAACCATTTATCAGTTTATGGAAAAAGATTTGTTGTTTGCCGAAGCCAATCTTCCGGCAACCGACGCAGGCAGAGCAACCAAATGGGCTGCAAAAGGAATGTTGGCAAAACTTTATTTGACGTGGGGACAAAGCGAAAAATCGCAAACCTATTTCGACAAAGCAAAAACCTACGCCGCCGACGTCATTACAAACAGCGGACTTTCTTTAATGACAAACTATGCCGATTTATTCAAAGTCGAAAATAATAACAATCCCGAATCGTTGTTTGCACTTCAATTTATTCAAGGCGCGTATGGAATTGGCAACAGTCGTCAGGCAAACTGGGCGCGTGGCAGCATCATCACCCAAAATACCGAATGTTGGGGCGGTGGCATTAGCGCGACTTACGATTTCACACAATTAGTAAAAACCAATGATGCTCGACGTTCTGCAATTTACATGACGCTTGGCGATGTGTATCCCGAATTAAATAAGAAAAACGGCGGTTACACTTACAACATCGTTACACGCAGCGCAACCGACGCCAATACTGTTTTAGAATTTGCAGCGCCGGTGCTAAATAATATGAAAAAATATGTTATCGGAAGCTCGGACGATACAGGCGGCAAAGTTACAACCGGTCAGGCGACGGCAAGCAATCAATACATTCTTCGTTTGGCTGACGTCTATTTAATTTATACCGAAGCCGCGCTTGGGTTAGGTTCTACAACCTCTGACGCAACTGCTTTGCAATATATGAATACTGTCAGATCGCGTGGAGGTTTGGACCCATTGACTACCGCAAGTTTTATGGATATTTTTAATGAGCGTCGCGTAGAATTTTGTGGCGAAAGTCTTTTCTGGTTCGACATTAAACGATTTTACTATCGCGATGCTGCAAGTGCATTGTCGTACATAAATAACCAAAAACGATTTCATGTTTATAACCGCGTAACCGGCACAAATGTGCCCGACGAAAATACTTTTGCCGGATATACTATCACTCCTCCAACCACAACGGCTACAATTGAAGCATCGAAAATGTTTTTGCCGATTCCTGCGTCCGAAGTCTTAATCAATCCAAAATTGAATCAACCGGCTGTTGATTATATTTTCCAATAAAATTTAATGTATAAATTATGAATATGATGAAAAGATTCAATAATAAAATATTACTTCTCTTGCTAATGGCTTTGTTGGTTGGAGTAAGTATAACGTCTTGCAAAAAAGACAATAGTTCAAGTACACCGCAAATTAGTTACGTCCGATATACTGACCCGACAAAATCGGATTCGTTGCTGGCGGCAGCATACATGGGCAATTTGGTTGCAATTGTCGGAACTGATTTGGGCGATGTTAATCAAATTTGGTTTAACGACCAACAAGCAACGTTGAATCCGGCTTATGTAACGAACACTTCAATTCTTGTTGCTGTTCCAAATGCAGTTCCGGGTACAGTTACGAATCAAATGAAATTAATTTTTAAAGACGGAACTGTGTTGTCGTATAGTTTTAATGTAACCATTCCGGGACCAATTCTCAATTCGATTAAATGCGAGTATGTTCCCGACGGCGGCACGGTTGTTTTGAACGGCGATTATTATTTCAACCCGCAAGTATTTTTTGCCGGTGGACAACAAGCCGAAATTGTATCGTTTACCAAAACACAAATTTTAGTTACAGTTCCTACCGGAGCGCAAATGGGAAATATTACTGTCAAGACAAAATTCGGAACCGCAAAGTCAAGCTTTATTTTTAGAGACAACACAAACGTCATCCTTGATTTTGATACTTATTTCCCCGAAATGTGGACTGCAGGTTATGCGTATGCCACCACCAACCCCACACCGGCGCCGTGCTCCGGCAATTATGCGTTTTTAAGAAACGATGCTGTTGGCGCTTGGATGTGGACAAATCCATTATCGCTACAATATTACGCACCGGACGGAATCAGAGGAAATGTGCCGGTCGCAACGGGCAATATAAACGATTTGGTTTTCCGTTTCGAAGCAAACGTTCCGATTCCTTGGAAAGAAGTACCTTTAGAAATTTTCTTTGCACCTTATGGAACTAACCACGGCAGAGATTTGCCCGGTACTGCAATTGCGCGCTGGAAACCTTGGGTAAACGGTCCTTATACAACCGATGGTTGGGTAACTATTTCAATTCCATTAAGTGATTTCCAATTCACAACAAGCGATTCGGAAGACGCAACTGTCGGAACGGCTAAAATTACTAACTTATCTTCTTTGACAAATGTTACAATGTTGCTTTTCGGTCCTGCTGCAGGTACTTATCCGGTGAATATCAATATTGATAATATACGTATTGTTTCCAAATAACTTTTAATAACGAATAATATGTTAAAACATAATAAAAAATATTTGACAATCTTCCTGTTATGTCTGGTAATAACGGGAAGTTATATTTCGTCGTGCAAAAAAGAAACGACGGATGATACAGTAGCGCTCAAAAGTTACGGTCCATGTCCGGTGTTGCGTGGCGCTGACCTTAAATTTATTGGTGTCAATATGGATAAAGTAACTTCGATAGTATTGCCCAACAATGTTTCTGTAACGACATTCAAATCGCAAACTCCAGAAATGATTGTATTGACAGTTCCTACTGAAGCTGTCAACGGCAAAGTTACTTTGAAGACTCCGCAAGGCGATTTAAGTCCGAAAACTTTGCTCGGCATTTCCGAACCGATAACAATTACTTCGTTTAGTCCGGCACAAGCGCGTCCGGGCGATGTGGTAACAATTACCGGTACTTACTTGAACTTAATTACGCAGGTAACTTTTTATGACAGAAAAACGGTTACTACATTTACCAATCAAACACAAACACAATTAAGTTTAAAAATTCCGGTTGATGCAAAAACCGGAAAGATTGATATTTCGAACGGCGCTGCAAATCCAATAGTTGTCGAAACTGTAACCGATTTGCAAGTTACTTTGCCGGTTGTTACTGCGATGACGCCAAATCCTGTAAAAGCAGGCGCGCAAGTAACCATCACCGGTACTGATTTGGATTTAGCAACTACAATTGTCTTTGGTGGAGCTAAAAGAGTTACGACATTTGTAAGTCAGTCGGCAACGCAAATTGTTGCTGTTGTTCCAAGCGATGCAAAAGACGGCGCAATTCAATTGGTCGCTGCTTCGGGTGTTGCAACAACTTCGTCTGCTACACTTACAATGGTTGTTCCGACGATTACTTCTGTTACGCCAAATCCTGCTAAAACCGGAAGTACAGTTATTGTTGCCGGAACAAATCTTGATTTAATTACCGGAATAACATTCGGTGGTGGCAAAACTGGAAGCTCCGCGGCAGGCGGAACGACAACTCAAATTACAGTTAATGTTCCGGTTGATGCAACTTCTGGAATTATTACATTTAGTACCGCTTCAGGTAAATCGGTTGCAAGTCCGTTGTCGGTTACAATGGTTGATCCGGCAATTACTTCAATCACTCCATTGTCAGTAAAAGCATTGGACAATATTACGATTACCGGAACAAATTTAGACATTGTTGCAACTGTTAAATTTAGCGGCGGAACATCGGCGACCGTTACCAGTGCGACTGCGACTCAAATTGTTGTAGCAGTTCCAACAGGCACAACATCTGGAACAATTACTTTGGTTGCAACAAATGGTGACCAAGTTACTTCGACTGACCAATTGACGATTCTTGCATCAAACGTTCCGGTTATTTTAAGTATGCCGTCGTCAATAAAACCCGGCGCAATGTTGACAATTATCGGAACAAAATTAGATTTGTTTACCGACGTCATTTTTCCGGGCAACGTCAAAGCAACAATGTTTGGTTTGAAGACAGCTACGTTGTTACAAGTTTTTGTTCCGACCAATGTAACAAAAGGAATTGGACAAATAACTTTCGTTACAAATGACAACGAAACAACTCAATCGCCAAATATTTTAATTTCGGGCACTGATCCAATTGCTGATCCAAGTTTGGTATTCTTTGATTTCAACGGAACCGGAAACTACGATTTTTGGTGGGGCAACGGTAAAGTTGAAAATGATCCAACTTTAAGTTTAGATGGCTCGTCATATTGTCGCATAAACGAAACTGATAACGGTTGGACAGGTTACTTCTGGCGAAATGGTAGCAACAACATTGCAACGAATGTCATCGGAACGAATGTGTCAAACTATGTTGTTAAATTCGATATTTATCTCGTTTCACCAATAACAGCCGGCGCAATAGAATTTACTTTCAAAAGTAGCAGTACAGAATACGATTCATTTTATCAACCGTGGAATAGCCCTGGGTATATTCAGCCAGTCGGTTGGTACACTGTTTCGTTACCGATTACGTCTTTCAAAGATAACTATGGTTGGGGCACAAACGGAATTACTGATATGAATACAATTACTTCGGATTTCGGTATGGCTTTCAACTTGGGAACATCGTTGGTTAATATTTGTGTTGATAACGTTCGATTCGAAAAAGTTAGTAAATAGTTAGTTTAATAAGTTTAGTTGTTGAGTTTTGATAATAATGGGACTGTTGTTTTATTGACAGTCCCTTATTATAAATCTCTTAAATATCAGAAAATGAAAATTTGGAAGCGGTTTGTTTTATTTATATTCATTTTAAGTTTCTTTAATCTTGTTTATTCGCAAAGCGCAAAATACGAAGCCGAATACGGAATATTAACCGGAACTTTGCAAATATCAAATTCGACTTCCGGTTTTTCTGGCACCGGTTATGTTGGCAATTTCACCGCCGACGGCGACAAACTGACTTTAAATTTTAATCTGACAACTGCCGGAATTTACAATTTATACATCACCTATTACACACCTTACGGACAAAAAACAAACGACGTCAGTGTAAACGGAAACACAATTAGTGTTACGTTTCCTTTATCAAATTCTTTTAAAGAATTACTCGCCGGAAAAGTCATGTTACACGCCGGTGCAAATAGCGTCGCAATTATCAAAAACTGGGGATGGTTTTATGTTGACTGCATACGCATCGAACCAAACATCGACCCTGTTACAAGTTTCAATATACCCACAACTCCGGTTTCAGCCACCATGCCCGAAGCTGTTTCTGAATACCAATATTTGTACGACAATTTCGGGAAGAAAATATTTTCGGGAGTTATGTACACAAGCGAAACAGAATGGCTGAAAACCAACACCGGCAAATATCCTGCATTGGTTGGGCTCGATTTTATGGATTACACGCGCAGTTATTCTTGGGTTGACAAAACCCAATTGGTCAAACAAGCAAAAGATTATTCGTCACGTCACGGATTGGTGGCGATATGCTGGCACTGGCGCGACCCATCGCGTTTGACCGAAGCATTTTATTCGGCAAATACTTCGTTCGATGTTTCGCAAGTTACAAATACAGCGTCCAACGAATACATCGCAATGGTCAAAGACATTGACACAATTGCAAACTATTTGAAAGTTTTACAAAACGCCAAAATTCCTGTTTTATTTCGACCGCTGCACGAATCGTCAGGCGAATGGTTTTGGTGGGGCGCAAAAGGAGCAGCACCTTCAAAAGCATTGTGGAATTTACTTTTTGACAGACTTACAAATTATCACGGGCTTAAAAATTTAATCTGGGTTTGGACAACCGATGCGTCAAGCACAAATCTTGATTGGTACCCGGGCGACTCTGTTGTGGACATTCTTGGAATGGACATCTACGCTTCGACCGGCGATTACAGTTCGCAATATTTAAGTTTTAATAAAATCAGAGACGATTTTAAAGGAAAAAAATTAATCACGCTCAGCGAAAACGGCGTCATTCCAGACCCCGATAATTTAGTTGCCGATCAAGCTGCATGGTCGTGGTTTATGGTTTGGTACGGCAGTTATGTAGAAGACGGAATCAGCAATCCTTTGTCCGTTTGGCAAAAAGTGATGAACCACAATTACGTCGTTACGTTAGACGAAATGCCCGACATTTCGAATTATCACACGCAAGCAAGTACAAGTTGGATAAACGACAAACCACTGGAAAAATTTAATGTCAATGTAAACCTTCAAACCAAAGAACTAAAAATACAACCCACAATCAATACGAATTACAATTTATTTGTTTATGACATTTCGGGCAGGTTATTAAAAAGTAAATTCAATAATATTGCAAATATTTCTTTCTCGTTAAACAATATCAAAGCAGGTTGTTATTTTGTCGAAATAAATTACGTTATTGGTGGTCAAAATCAAAAGTTCACAAAAAAAATAATCATCACAAATTAAGTCAAAATGAAATCAATTTTAAAAACAATATTCGTTTGTTTGTTTCTGAGTCCGGCAATATTTTCAAACGCGCAATTGCCTTTCAATCGCGGCGTGAATATGTCCGGTTGGTTTCAGAGCAACGACATGCATCGTTTTCAATTTTCAAAGTTTTCGAAACAAGATTTTGTCCAAATAAAAAGTCTGGGTTGCGATGCCGTTCGTTTACCAATAAATATGCACGGTTTTACTTCCGGCAGTCCAAACTACACGCTCGATCCGTTGTTCGTCAGCTTTCTCGATTCTGTGGTCAATTGGGTCGAAGATTTGCAAATCAATTTAATTTTGGACAACCATTCACCGGATGCAGGCAGCGGTACCGACCCGAATGTCGGAACTATTTTGGTCAAAGTTTGGTCGCAAGTGGCGCAACATTATAAAAACCGTTCGAACTATATTTTTTACGAAATTCTAAACGAACCAAACGGCATTACAACAGCAACGTGGTCAACGATTCAACAAACAGTCATCAATGCAATACGCGCGCAAGACACAAAACATACAATCGTTGTTGGCGGTTCGGGGTTTAACAGTTACAACGAACTTGCAAATCTGCCAACTTACAGCGACAACAATTTAATTTATACATTCCATTATTACGATCCGTTTTTGTTTACGCATCAAGGTGCGACGTGGTTTACACCATCTTTTGCGTCAATTTCCGGCGTACCATTTCCTTATGATGCAACCCGAATGCCGGCTTGTCCGTCGGACATCATCGGTACTTGGGGACAATCGTTGTTCAACACGTATTCAAACGACGGAACGGCAGCACAAATTCAAAAATGGTTAGACATTGCAATCAATTTCAAGAACACACGCAAAGTAAAAGTCTGGTGCGGCGAGTTTGGCGTTTACAATCTCAACAGCGACCCAACTGATCGCGTTAATTGGTACGGAGTTGTGCGACCATATTTAGAAGCGAACGGCATTGCGTGGACAACTTGGGATTACAAAGGCAGTTTCGGTTTGTTCAACAAAAACTCAAACGAAATGTTTGATTACGATTTGAACACAGCCTTGTTGCAAAAACTTGGTTTGAATGTTCCTGCACAAAAAATCTATACACCAAAACCTACTGACCACGGATTTATGATTTATTCTGACTTCATTGGAAATTATTTGGTTGAATCGGGCAGCGGAAACGGAACAATTGATTTTTACAACACCACGCAACCCAACAACGGCGCATATTGTATGTATTGGGCTGGCAGTTCGGAGTACAACGGATTGGGAACGCAGTTTTTGCCCACCATTGATTTGTCGCAATTGAAAAACAATAACTACGCATTGGATTTTATGATACGTGGAACCACAACCGGCGCCAAATTCGACATCCGTTTTATTGACATTACAAATTCGTCAACGCTTCATCCTTGGCGAATGCGTTACACAGTTGACGAATCGCTTGCGCCGTGGGACAAAAAGTGGCATCACGTCAGAATACCATTAACAAATATGACCGAACAAGGCGCTTGGGACAACGGCGTGTGGTTCAATCCTGTTGGGAAATTTGACTGGACGGCGATTGACCGTTTCGAAATTGAAGCCGAAGAAGCAGATTTGGGTTCGGCAGAATTTTGGTTCGACAATATTGCAATTTCGAATTTAGATACCGCAAAGGTCTATAACAATACTGTTTTATCCGTTGCAAATATTATTAGTTCAAACAAAAATCAACTTTCGGTTTTTCCAAATCCGGCGAGTCGCAACGCAACCATCAATTATTATTTGGCTACCAACGAAAATGTCGAAATAAGTATTTATAATTTGAAAGGCAGCAAAATTACGACGCTTGTCAATCAAAAACAGGAAGCCGGAAATCATTTCGTCAATTGGTCAATCGAAAACAAAACAACAACCGGCAGTTTAAGCGGAATATATTTTTGTAAACTTTCAACATCAAGTTCGTCGAGCGTTTGCCAGATCGTAATTTTATAATTTTCAAAATACAATGAAGCGTTTTATTTTTTTGTTTGTCGTCATACTTTTATTTGCAAACTGTCAAAATAAGAAACCGGCTTTTGTAAAAGTCAGCGGAAAAAATTTTATGATTGACGGAAAGCCGTACTATTTCATGGGAACAAACTTTTGGTACGGTGCAATTTTGGGTTCGAAAGGTAAAGATGGAAACCGCGAACGTTTAATCAAAGAACTCGATTTGATGAAAAGTATCGGCATTAGCAACGTGCGCGTTCTGCTTGGCGCCGATGGTGCTGTTGACCAACCGTTTTTGGTAACGCCGACTTTGCAAACCGCAGCCGGAAAATATAATGACGATTTATTAGACGGACTTGATTTTTTATTATCCGAAATGTCAAAACGACAAATGGTTGCAGTGATTTTTTTAAACAACAGTTGGGAATGGTCGGGCGGATACGGACAATATTTAAACTGGAACGGCTACGGCAATATTCCAAATCCGCATGTCGAACCAAATACTTGGAACGATTTTCAAAAGTTTGTCAGTCAATATTACAACTGCAATAAATGTCTCGAACAATTTAAAAATCACATCAAATTTATTGTCGAACGAAAAAACAATTATACCGGAAAGAATTATGCTGACGACCCGACAATCATGACTTGGGAAATTGGCAACGAACCGCGACCTTTTGGCAAAGAAAATTTTCAATCTTTCAAAAACTACATCAACGAAATTTCGGCTTACATAAAATCGCTCGACAAAAATCATCTGGTAACCACCGGCAGCGAAGGCGCAATCGGTAGCGAAGATTCGTACGAATTGTTCGAAGAAATTCACGCCGGTAAAGATGTTGATTATCTGACAATGCACATCTGGCCTAAGAACTGGAGTTGGCTCGATGTAAAAGACATTCAAGGGTCGCTGCAAAAATCGATTGTCAATACGCTTGATTATATGCACAAACATATCGAAATTGCACGAAAACTAAACAAACCAATCGTGATGGAAGAATTTGGTTTGCCGCGCGACTTTCACGGTTATTCGTTGACCGAAAAAACGACTTGCCGCGACAAATATTATAAGACGGTTTTCGATTTGGTTGTTCTTCATTCGATAAGCAATGATGTTTTGGCTGGCAATAATTTTTGGGCTTTTTCCGGTTCGGGCAGAAATGTTGCGAATCAAATTTATTGGAAAAAAGGCGACGATTATTTGGGCGATCCACCGGGCGAAGAACAAGGTTTGAATTCGGTTTTCGACAGCGATTCCACAATTGATTTGATTAAAAAATATGCTTCGTTAATTCAAAAATAAATTCATTTTTGACTCAAATTTAAAAATATAAAATGAAAAATTTTCAAGACAAAGTAAAAGAAATAGTTGCGAATTACAATCAGCTAATTGCTCGCAAAAACAATCCGGTAAATTATACAAACGGCGTTTATCAACGTTATGAATTTCCTATTTTGACCGCCGAACATACGCCACCTTTTTGGCGTTACGATTTGAATCACGAAACAAATCCACTGTTGATGGAACGCATCGGAATGAATGCTGCATTCAACGCCGGCGCAATGAAATTCGAGGGTAAATATATTGTCATGGTTCGTGTCGAAGGCGCTGACAGGAAATCGTTTTTTGCAGTCGCCGAAAGTCCCAACGGAATTGACAATTTTAAGTTTTGGGATTATCCGGTAACCATGCCCGAAACCGAAGAACCGGACACAAACGTTTATGACATGCGTTTAACGCAACACGAAGACGGTTGGATTTACGGTATTTTTTGTTCCGAAAGAAAAGACCCGAACGCTCCGGCAGGCGACCTTTCGTCGGCTGTGGCTGCTGCCGGAATTGCACGTACCAAAGATTTGAAAACGTGGGAACGTCTGCCCGATTTAAAAACCAAAAGCCAGCAGCGCAATGTGGTACTTCATCCCGAATTTGTTGATGGCAAATACGCGCTTTACACACGTCCGCAAGATGGTTTTATTGACGCCGGTTCGGGGGGTGGCATTGGTTGGGCTTTAGTTGACAACATTTCGCATGCCGAAATTAAAGAAGAAAAAATTATCAATTTCCGACATTATCATACCATCAAGGAACAAAAAAACGGCGAAGGTCCGCATCCGATAAAAACATCAAAAGGTTGGCTGCATTTGGCGCACGGCGTTCGCGGTTGCGCTGCGGGTTTGCGTTACGTGTTGTATATGTACATGACCGATTTGCGCGATCTATCAAAACAAATTGCCGAGCCTGCCGGATTTTTTATGGCGCCTGTTGACGACGAAAGAATTGGCGATGTTTCGAATGTACTTTTTTCAAGCGGTTGGATTGCTGACGACGACGGCAAAGTCTTTATTTATTACGCTTCGTCGGACACGCGATTGCACGTTGCCACGTCAACCATTGAACAGTTAGTTGACTATTGCCTCAATACGCCGGCTGACGGTTTGCATTCGGCAGCGTCTGTCGAAACATTAAAAAATCTGATTGACAAAAATCAAAAATGGCTAAAAATTTATGGAATCTGATACGTTAAAATCGTTCCTAAAGGAAATCGAAAACGAATTGACCGCTAACATTCTTGACTATTGGATGAAACATGCCGTCGATTCTGATAACGGTGGTTTTGTCGGACAAATTTTACACGATAATTCTGTCGTCAAAAATGCAAACAAGGGCGCTGTTCTCAATGCGAGAATTTTGTATTCTTTTTCGGCTGCATTCAATCATTATAAAAACAAAATTTATCTCGACTTTGCCGATCGCGCTTTTCTTTATTTTAAGGAAAATTTTATTGACAAAGAATTTGGCGGCGTTTACTGGTTGCTCGATTATACGGGCAAACCAATTGACGACAAAAAACAAATTTACGCGAATGCCTTTGCAATTTATGCGTTGACAGAATATTATGTCGCAACTTCGAATGACGATGCGTTGCGTCTTGCAAAAAGTATTTTTGTTTCGATAGAACATCACAGTTTCGATTTACATAAAAACGGTTATTTCGAAGCGTATTCGCGCAAATGGACTTTGCTGGGCGACTTGCGTTTAAGCAACAAAGATGCTAACGAAGCCAAAACCATGAATACGCATTTGCACTTGTTGGAAGCTTATACAAGTTTATCAAAAATCTGGACAGACGAATTGTTGCAACAGCAGTTGGAAAATTTATTAGTCATTCATATCGATAAAATTGTCAACAAAACTACTTCGCATTTCAATTTGTTTTTCGACGAAAACTGGAAACTAAAATCTGATATTATTTCATTTGGTCACGATATTGAAGGCGCTTGGTTGATGCAGGAAGCTGCGTTGGTGGTTGGCAATAACGACTTAATAGAATTGTCAAAACAAATTGCGATTGAAATTGCTGAAATCACTTTACAGGAAGGTATTCAAGCGGATGGCTCGTTGATTTACGAAGCGCACGGAAACGGCAAAGTTGACACAGACCGGCATTGGTGGGTGCAAGCCGAAGCAATGGTCGGTATGGTAAACGCTTACCAAAATACCTACAACGAAAAATATTTACAAACAGCTTTAAATAGTTGGCAATTTATAAAACAACATATTGTCAGTCCAACGAGCGAATGGTACTGGAGTATTTACGAAAATTATCAACCCAATTTGAAAGAAGACAAAGTTGGCGTCTGGAAATGCCCGTATCACAATGTGCGTGCTTGTTTGGAAGTTTTAAAAAGATTATCATAACAAAATAAAAAACAATGGTCGAACAAAAATTAAGTTTAAAAGAAAAAATAGGTTTTGGATTTGGCGACGCGGCTTCGTCAATGTTTTGGAAACTGTTTTCGATGTATCTGATGTTTTTTTATACAGACATTTTCGGAATTCCGGCGATGGTTGTCGGCACTATGTTTTTGGTAACACGCATTTGGGACGCGGCTTTCGATCCGTTTGTCGGCATTCTGGCTGACCGAACCGAAACACGTTGGGGAAAATTCCGTCCGTACCTGCTGTGGATGATGTTACCATTCGCAATCATCGGCGTCATCACATTTTCAACACCATCATTAAGCATCACCGGAAAAATAATTTATGCCTACATTACTTATTCATTAATGATGATGATTTATTCCATGATTAACGTACCTTACGCATCGCTAATGGGCGTTATGACTTCGGACGGCAAAGAACGAACCGCGCTTGCAACGTATCGGTTTATTTTCGCGTTTGGTGGAAGTATGTTGGTGTTGGCAATGGCTGAGCCGCTTGTCGGGTTTTTCAGTAAAATTGGAGGAACAGTAAATTTACAATCTGGTTGGCAATTGGCGACGGTTGTTTTTGCGTTGCTGGCAATGTTGTTTTTCTTTTTCACCTTTTCGTGGACACGCGAGCGCATCAAACCGGTAACTGAAAAAACTTCGCTTAAACTCGATTTGAAAGATATGTCGAAAAATTATCCGTGGTTTATTTTGTTGGGCGCAGGCATTGCTGCTATTTTCTTCAATTCTATTCGCGACGGCGCTGCAATTTATTATTTCAAATATTACATTTTCGAACAAAGCGCTTTTTCAATCAAATCATTTAATTTGACTTTCACTTACAGCAGTTTGTATTTTGTTTTGGGACAAGCCGCAAATATTGTCGGTGTTTTATTGGCAAAACCGGTTTCAGACAAAATCGGCAAAAAATATACTTTCCTTGTAGCAATGTTGTTTGCAGCAGTTTTCAGTATTTTGTTTTATTGGTTAGACAAAAACAGCGTCGCATTGATTTTCGTTTTTCAATTTTTAATCAGCATCAGCGCCGGAATTATTTTCCCGTTGGTTTGGTCGATGTACGCTGACACTGCAGATTATTCCGAATGGAAAACCGGACGCCGCGCAACCGGTTTGGTTTTTTCGGCTTCGTCCATGTCGCAAAAATTTGGCTGGACTTTGGGCGGCGCATTGGCAGGCTGGTTGCTGGGATATTTTGGATTTCAGGCAAACATGACGCAAAGCGCCGAAACTTTGTCGGGCATACGAATGATGCTTAGTTTTTTTCCGGCAATCGGAACGTTGGCTGGCGCGCTTTTCATGTTCGTTTATCCGTTGAGCGAATCAAAAATGGAAAAAATTAGCAGCGATTTAGCAGCAATGCGATTAGCAAAAGAAAAAGCGTCGCAATCATAATTTTAAAAATCCAAAAGATGAAAAATGTTTTTTTTCTTTCGATAATCGCAATATTGCTCAGTTGTACCAACCAGAAACCTGTCAATGTTGTTGATAAAAACGCATTGCCGAATGTTAAAGCTTTGTTTTCTAATTTGCAAAAAAATGTCGCTGCAAATAAAATTATGTTTGGTCACCAAGACGATTTGGGTTACGGCGTCAACTGGCGTTTTGAAAACGGACGGTCAGACGTAAAAGAATCGTGCGGCTCGTTTCCGGCTGTTTATGGTTGGGATGTCAGTCATATCGAACTCGATTCGATTTGCGAAATTGACGGCATTCCATTTGACAAATTGCGTCAGTTTATGATTGACGTTTACTTGCGCGGTGGCATCAATACTTGCAGTTGGCATGTTACAAATCCGGTTACGCACAAATCTGCATGGGACGATACCAAAGAAAAAAATCCAACCGTTTCGAAAATTATTCCGGGTGGCAGCAATCACGCCGATTACATAAAATATCTTGACAAAGTTGCAAATTTTTTTCTGTCTTTAAAAACGCCAAAGGGAGAGATGGTTCCAATTATTTTCAGACCCTTTCACGAAAATTCTGGTAATTGGTTTTGGTGGGGAAAAGTGCATTGCACGCCCGACGAATACATCAAATTGTACCGGTTCACCGTTGATTATTTGACTAAGACCAAAAACGTTCACAATCTTTTGTTTGCCTATTCGCCCGACATTGGTTATAAAACTGAAACAGATTATCTGGAACGTTATCCGGGTAACGATTATGTTGACATTATTGGCGTTGACGATTACGAAGATTTTAAGAAAGACGATTTCCTTAATTTGGTTTCTGACCGCTTGACGATTATTGCAAAATTTGCAAAGGCAAACAACAAAATCAGTGCGATGACCGAAACAGGAAATGAAATGTTGAAAGACAGCGTTTGGTTTACAACAAAATTGTTACCCTGTCTTAAAGCAAACGAATTTACAAAACGAACGGCTTGGGTTATGGTTTGGCGCAATGCACGTTTAACGCATTTTTACGCGCCTTTTGCAGGACATTCGAGCGTCAACGATTTTAAAAAATTCAAGGCAGACAGTTTGATTTTGTTCGAAGACAATCTGCCGAAAATGTACGACAATTAAACAAATCATTTCTTTATATTTGCTAAAAATATTATCAAAACAAAATCAATTTTATGAAAAAAAATTACATCATAGCAATTATACTTTTGCTGACTTTTTGCAAAGTAAAAATGTATTCGCAAAACTTATTACCCGCAAAATGGAAATTCAAAACCGGCGACAGTTTGGAATGGGTGAAACTTTCGTACAACGACAAAAACTGGAAAGAAATTTCGGCGCACGATTATTGGGAAAATCAAGGTTATCCGGGTTACGATGGTTTTGCTTGGTATCGTGCAACTGTTGTCATACCGTCGAAGTTTAAAAGCGACGCTACAAAATATGGTGGTTTTGCTTTGAATCTCGGCAAAATTGATGATGCTGACAATACATACTTTAATGGTGAATTTTTGTCGCGCACCGGAGACGTTCCTCCTAATTATATTGGCAAATATAACGAACCGCGCAATTATGTCATTCCTGTCGAAAAAATAAAATGGGATCAACCAAATTTGATTGCTGTCAGAGTGTATGATGCGGGCGGAAACGGTGGAATTTACAGCGATCCGATTGAATTGGTCGTAAAAGGAATTTCTGATTTGTTTGTTATCAATGTCGAGTTTAAAGAAAGCGACAGAATTCTAAAAGGCATTACCGACGCCGTCATTCCGTTGTCAATAAAAAATGGTTTGGATAAAAAGTTCGAAGGCAAACTAACCATGAATTTGTACAGCGATTTCAAAAAAGAAATTTCGGTGCAAACGCTGGATGTAAAAATCGGCAAAAATTCATTGAAGACCATCAGTTTTACAGTTAAAAATATCGAATCCGGATTTTATAAATGCGACATCAAAATGAACGGCGATATTGTCAGCAAGTCGTATTCGTTTAAGTTTGGCGTCGAACCCGAAAAAATAAAATCGCCAACCGACCGTCAGCCCGATTTCCAAAATTATTGGGACAGGGCAAAAAAGGAACTGGCTGCTGTTGATCCGCAATATAAATTGATTAAAGTTGATACACTTTGCACGCAAACCAAAGATTTTTATCTGGTCGAAATGCGTTCGTTGGGCAATGTGTTGATTCGTGGTTGGTATTCTGTCCCAAAGAAAGCGGGCAAATATCCGGCAATTTTGCAGGTACAGGGTTACGCAACTGTGATGGTTCCATCGAACATCAATTATGGCGACGATTTTGTAAGTTTTGGTTTGAATATTCGCGGACATGGAAACAGTAAGGATAATGTAAATCCGGGATTTCCGGGTTATTTGCAATATTTCGTAACCGACAAAGAACAATACATTTATCGTGGTGCATATATGGATTGTGTGCGTGCGGTCGATTTTTTGTATTCGCGACCTGAAGTTGATACATCGCGCGTGGCAGTTGAAGGAGCAAGTCAAGGTGGCGCGTTGACGTATGCAACGGCAGCATTGGACAATCAACGAATAAAACTTTGTGCGCCGCAAGTTCCATTTCTTTCCGATTTTCGTGATTATTTTGTAGTTGCAGTTTGGCCCGGAAATGAATTTTTCGATTATTTCAATAAACATCCGAAAACCGAAGAAACCGTTTACAAGACTTTAAGTTATATTGACATTAAAAATCTTGCTCCGTGGATAAAAGCGCCGGTTATAATGGGCGTCGGTTTGATTGACGATGTTTGTCCGCCGCATATTAATTTTGCTGCTTATAATAACGTTTCAAGTCCGAAGCAATATATTGTTTATCCTTTGTCGGGACATGGTTTACCGCCAGATTTCTGGGTTACAAAAATGAAATGGATTCGCGAAAAATTTGGAATGAAATAGATTTGAAGTTGTTCGATTTTTCTACAGGACACGAATCTAAATTACAAAATAATTGATAGTCAATATATAATATAAAGTCCTAAAATTCAGTTTAAAAACAATTATTACAAAATTAATAAACTGAAAAATAGGACTTTATGTATCAAACAAAATTAATAAAAATTCTTGAAGAAAAGTATAAAGACGATAATTTATTTAGATTGAAATTTATCAGTTCTTTTGTAATTAAGCTGTTAAATAAAAGTAGTGTAAATCTTGTAGAAATTGCCTATGTATATGACAACAGCTTAACATATTTTATAACTGTTTGATTATCATTCTAAAAAATTGCTTCACTCAAAAGTTCCAACCCAAAATAAAATACAGTATATTGTGGTCGTCCATGCTTTCTAATCGGAATTATTTTTCCTGCTTTTATTTCTAGTGTTCCGATTAAATAACACCAGCAAAATGCAAGAGAAACCAACGCAGTCAATTTTTTTACTCTATCTAAATCCTGCAAGTTGGTATCCTCTATATTAAAGCCATGAGTTTTAAATGCCTTGAACATTGTTTCAATTTCCCAACGAACTTTATAATTTTCAAGCGCCTGATAATCTAATTTTAAACTTATTAATATTACATATTCTTCTTCTTCTTCTTTATTATTTTTTTTCTCATTAATTTTTCTGAATCCACAAACATACACTCTACAACCGTAAATGGTTTGGGGCTTGGGCAACCATTTTGCTTCATTAAATTTTAAATTTGAAAACCAACTTTTAGCTTTCTTCTTTGTCGCTTTACATACAATTGCATTTGATTTAATACGAAAATAGAATTTAATACCACGCTTTTGAAAATATCCAATCCATTCTTTACCGATAAATTCTCTGTCAGCAGCAATAAACTCTATACTTTCAATGCCAAATAACATGATAAACCTGTCAACAATTAGCATCCTTTCAAATATCTGAGAATTGCCGCCTTTGTTATCAATATTTCTTTAATTCGAAACCTGAAAATAGCGTTTAAAATTGAAAGCGTCCAAACTAAATTTACCGGCAGATTGTCCACCGGATATTGCACAGCCAAACGAGATTACTCTTTACAGGCTTTTCGTAAAAAACGAAGCCTGTTTAGAGAATTTCGATTATTTTATAACCACCTCCATAGAAAATATAAAATTTCAAAATCCAATTGCAAGAACTTCATTTTACAAAAACATTGAATTCCTTGAAATTTATCCTATACCATCTGATTTTGCAACTTACAATGATTTAATAAAATAATTTTTGAATCTCAGGATAAACAACTTCACTGTATTTTAATTGATGGTTCACAAACTGTGAAAGACAGTCTTAAAAGCTGGGCAATTAAAAACTTCTTAGCTCAATTTAATGGATTGGCTATAAAACCTAATCTCTATAAAAATACTGATTACAAAGCCAATTCTTTTTTACATGAAAAACAAGTGGAATACAACCAACTAAGAGTAAATTTTCTTGACGCTTCATTGGAATATGCCAACAATTTTGATTTATACGGTATTTCCACTGAATTTCACCAACAAACAAACCTGCATGTATTTTTCAATTCCGACACAGAAGAAGAAATTATAAATCATTTTGATAGACTCGGTGATAAAAAAGAAATTGGAGAATATTTAAAAATTATACGTAAATTCATAAAGAATGAAGATATTGTAGAAACGGAAATTACACTTCCAGACGATTTTTATGGAAATAATTATTTTAAAAAAACAGGGCAAGTAAAATCAAAAATTTACTCAATTCAAAAATTCCGGAACGTGAAGAAATAGTTGAAATCGAAGGTATTTTACTCGAATTAAGTTTTAACAGGCAAAACCCGACTTTCTCAATGGAAACCTGCACAAAAAATTTTGAATGTCAAGGTCAAATTTCAATAGAATTACGCGAAAGAATAGGCAAAAAGTCATTTCAATTTTTATCAACTGAATATTTATTCAAAATCAAAACAGTTTACAGCTCTCAAACTACTATTAATGAGCAAAAAATTGAAAGGACTTTATTAGATATTATTGAAATTTGATTTGTTATGTTTTAAGTGCCTTAAACAACTTCGCAGCTCACTTTGGACATGCAAAACATAACGCCTGTTTTTTTATTTGTAATAATCTTGTCTTTTAGTTTGCTGCAAAATTTTTTAGTTTCAATCAAGTATCTAGAAATGTTGGCTTATTTTAAATCCAAAACATTATCTTTGTTCGCACAAAAAAACTTGTGGTTTTTATAATTGTAATTTAGTCATCATTAAATGAATTATTTAGAAGTTTTAAATAAGGTTAATTCAGATAATATTAATATCTCTGAAAACGAGTTTAATTTACTTGTTGAATTAGATGATTATTACTATAAATACGACAATTTAGGCATTTCCAAAATACTTAAAAATAAATTGATTAAAAACCAAGATAATGTTATTTCCAATTTAAATAGCTATGAAAAATTTATTGTTAATTTATATTGTGGATATGTATGCAAAAGAATAAATAATTCACTATTTGAGAAAAAACAACTAAATGAATTTCAAATTTTATATATTCATTTTTTGAACAATACGTTAGATAAATTGCCTTCATATTCAAATCAAAAAGTTTTCAGAATTCAGTCAGAAAATGACAATGTGCCAATACTTAAATGGTTTTCAGAAAATGTCGGAAAATCATATATGCATCCATCTTTTATTTCAACTTCAAAAGAAAAATGGAAAGGCCATAATCTATATTTTGAAATAAATACAAATTCTAATAGCAGTGGAAAAGATGTCGAAAACATTTGTGAGAAACATTCAGAAAAAGAAATTTTATTTAAAACTGATACAAAATTTGTAATTGATGATGTTAATTTTGAAAGTAATACAATAGTTATTACCGAAATTGATACAAAATTGAATACGAATTTTATTTTATATGATTATTATTACAAATCTGACATGGAAGATGATGAATTAATCTTTTAAACTATGCCACAGCTACAAGCAGGATATTACCTTGAATTTGTAAAAAATGCTTTATCAAAACACTTTGCAAGTGAGAAAGATAAGGTAGAAGGCTTGTACTATGCTTTATCATTTTTCGAACTCGATACATCAAATTCAATACAAATTAATAATGATAATATTGATTCAGTTGTTGCTGTTGCAAATAATTTAATTTCAAGGGGATTACCTACTAAAACGCCACTTAATATAGAAAATCAAATTGCTGAAGCATTCGATGTTTCTGGCATTGCTCAAGATGATTTAGGTGCGATTAAATTTAAAGACGCCAAATTTAATGAAAAATCACTTGAATTACTTTTTAATTCATTACACATTATTGACCCGCGAATAAATCTTGAGACCCAATTAACCGCGTATGATTTAAAGTACAAAGATTATTTTGGAAGTGATGCTGAGAAAGTCTTTTATTTTAATCATTTGCCACGCTATTTTGGCAAATATATTACTCAGATAATTGAACCGCAGCGCTATTTTGAAAGTATTTTATCTTATTCACAAAAACCTAAAGAAGAAATTAAATCATATCTTAATCGAAATTTCCTTAATATTTTAGAAAAATTTGACATTCAAAAAGTTGATTTTGCTTTGGAATATCCATATTTTATTGAAGATTCAAAAGGCATAGTTATAGAAATTGATGGAAGACAACATTTAGACGAACAACAAAAGTTTTTAGATTTTGAACGCGATAATGCTGTTAAAACTGCAAATTGGAACACTTTAAGAATTGCAACCTCTGAATTTAAAACGATTCAAAACAAACTCAGCGTATTTGATTCGCTAAGAACCAGTTCTTATTTCTCAATATTGAAGAATAATTATGAGAAAAATATATTAAATTCTTCCATAAATGAATTACAATTGACTTTATCGCCAATTGCAATTGCAAGAATTCAAAAGGTTTTAATTCAATATATACTTGCCGGTAAATTGAATTTGAATGCAACGTTCTGGAATATTTGTGTTATTGAAAGAGACGTTCCATGTGCTACATTAGCTGTGCAAAATTTAGTTGAACTTTTGGACAACCTTTTTCTTTTGGAAGGCAAAGGAAAAAAGACACCGATTATCAACCTTGAAATTTATATTTCAGATGAATTCAAAAATGCAAAATTGCGGAAGTTTGATAAACAATATGATTTGATTGACAATATTCAAACACAACAAATTTTTGACCTGTATATTGATATTTCAGTTTTACGTCGAAAGGGTTTCGAGTTAATAAAGGAGAATGTTAAAACAAAAGAAAAGGCTGTTATTCGTTCTGCACATTCTGTTAAATCCAAAACCGAATTTATTACAACGTCTTCAATAGAATATCTATCTTTAGGCGATTTTAAAGATGAAAATTTCACTCCAATTGATAATAGAATAACTATTTTAGAATATTTTTTGCAAAATATTTTTCGTAAAAATAAATTCAGAGACGGACAATTACCAATCTTAAACAGAGCATTACAAAATAAGAGTGTAATTGGACTATTACCAACCGGTGGCGGTAAATCGCTGACTTATCAGTTGGCAGCTATGCTGCAACCTGGTATTACAATGGTAATTGACCCGATAAAATCTTTAATGAAAGACCAATATGAAGGTTTACGGAAGAATGGAATAGATGCGAGTGTTGTAATTAATTCTTCGCTCAAAACATTGGATGCAAGAAAAACCGCAATTGATAAATTAACAAATGCGAATGTTCTTTTTTGTTTTGTTTCGCCCGAAAGGCTTCAAATACCTGAATTCAGAACAGCTTTGGCTGAAATGAAGTCTAAAAAAAATACTTATTTTAGTTATTGTGTAGTAGATGAGGCGCACTGTGTTTCTGAATGGGGACACGATTTCAGAACATCTTATTTGCGGTTAGGTGAAAATGCCCGCAAACATTGTAAGAATAAGATAGCGCAAGATATAACACTATTTGGTTTGACAGCAACAGCTTCATTTGATGTACTTACAGATGTTCAAAGAGAAATAAATATTGGTGACGAAGGAATTATCCGAAGTAAAGACCCAACATCCAGACCAGAACTTTTTTATAATGTTATAAAAGTCGAAACCAGTGATATTATTGGAACGAATGATTTTCAAATAAAACAAGAAGTTGGACTAAGGAAACAAATTGAATTAGTGAAAATTCTTAAAAATTTGCCTTATGAATTGCAAAGTAAAATCACTGAATATGATGATAATTTTTCACCAAAAAATTTTAATCAAAATACTTTCTTTAAAATTGATGAAAATGAATATAATCATGCCGGCTTAATTTTTTGTCCTTATAAAAGTATAAGAACAAATTCTGGTGTTGACAATGTTGTTTCTAATCTCAAAAAAGAGAATAAAGAATTAAAAATTGGTTACTTTTATGGTACAGGTAATGATGATGACAGCACACCACAAGACGAAATTATTACTGAGCAACATCAAACCGATTTTATTGAAAATAAAATAAATTTACTTGTTGCCACAAAAGCCTTTGGATTAGGCATTGATAAACCCAATATTCGTTATACAGTTCATTTTAATTATCCAAGTTCTATTGAAGGTTTTGTACAAGAATCTGGCAGGGCAGGCCGAGATAATAAAATTGCTTTGAACTATATTTTATATAGTTCAAATCCCGAAAGCGATAGAGAAATTCTACAATCATTTTTTAATAATGCTTTCAGGGGTAGAGCCAAAGAAGTAAACACTTTATTTGAATTACTTACCGAAATTACATTTCCTACTGAGTTCAATGTCAGTTTAAATTACACTGTACTTGTTAAATCCATATTCTTAAATTTTGGTAATGAAGTGGAAATAAATCCAAGCCCATCAATAAATCCTACTAAAATTTATATCAATAATGTTAATATTCCAAATATCGCAAACGGTTATATTGATTTATTGAATTGGGAAATTAAAGTTATCCCATCGGCAAAGGATAAAGTGTTTTCTGAAAAATTGTTGAATTATATTTTGGAGTATTTTAATGCTGGTAATGTAAATAAAGATAATATTTATAATTGGTTATTTAAACCAGACAATGAAGGCATTCAGCTTAAATTAAATAAAATGAAAGTCGGTGATGAAACTGAGCTTATAATCGGTTTTCGAAATGGCAAATTAAATCGAATTTTAAAAGTTTTACAACAAATTGATGAGAGATTTACGATTAACATTATTGAATCCGCATCAAACTTTTGCCATAATGTTGAAACCTATATTAAAAATCTTAGCAAAGAATTTAGTAAATCATTTGGAGAACATTGTCACATTCCAACTGATAGTGAATCCGAAATAAAAAAATTATTTACCAAAATCAGAGATAAACAAGATTCCGAAAAAGCAATTTATCGATTATCATTAATTGGCGTAATTGACGATTATAGTGTAGATTACAACAGCAAAACTTTTCTGGTTTCAATTTCTAAAAAACTTGATATTGATTATATTACGAAACTGAAACAATATTATATCCGATACATTTCTTTAGAAAGAACGGAATTTGAAATTGAAAAACTTTATTCGCGCATCACAACAAATAATACAATCATTGAAAAATGTTTAGCATCTTTAACTGATTTTGTTTACAACGAAATTGTAAATAAAAGAGAACAAGCCATGCGAGCAATGGAATATGCATGTGACATTGGTAAAGATGGTGAAAAAATGCGTGAATTCATTTATCTATATAATAATGCTCAATATCTAAGAGATTATGAAATTAATGGTAAAAATTACAATCTTAATATCGATACCGACCGCGGCAAAGATTTTAGTCTCGACGTTTTAATTAAATATATTGATGTTACAGAAGGCAAAGTAAATAATCTTAAACATCTTTTAGGTTCATCAGTTCGGCTTTTAACAGAACATCCAAAAAATGGTACATTGCTTTTATTGAAATCATTTGCATTGTTTTTACTAAATATTACCGATATAGGCGAAATTAAAAGTCAAAAACATATTCAAGAAGCTGAATCAATATTTTTGGAAGGCTTATCCATATTTTCAAATCAAAAGAAACAATTCGACGAAGTTATCGATGGATTTAAAACCCGTTTAATTGCTTATAATTCATCAATAACACCAATTATAGAAAGTATTATTGAAACACTTGATATTAAACAACATTTAGATTGGCTGAAATCATTTAATACAAAATTCCTGAAAAGATATGAAAGATAACATTCACAACGCTCTTAATGAGTTTAAAACTGAATTAGAAAAATTGCATAATGCTGTTTTTTATATCGATGAATATAAAAAAGGTGGCGAATCAATTATAACTTCCATGAGTTATTTATCAAAAGATTTTGCCGGTCACTTGAATAAAATACTTGCTGTTTTCAATGATTATTCTGGTAAAATTAAAGATAATTATTACAACGATGTATCATTTTATAAGGCTGAATTTGAAAAATTTCAAAAATCGCTACAAGTCTATTCTGCAGAATTAAAGTTGTCATCAGAAAACCTGATGACAATTATTGAAGTTCCTTTAGAAAAATTTAATACATTAACCAACCAAAGCGAATTACTTGTAAATAAAATTGATACAATCAATTTCCCTGAACGCTTGGATAGCTTAGAGCACAACGTAAACACAAATATTGCGGATATTTCTCTGGCTAATAAAGAATTAAACAAGCAATCATTACAACTTATTAAGGATATTGGTTCAATTAAATTTTCGGAACAATTCGAAAATTTAAAATCAACTGTTAATGAAACTGTTTCAGAATTTGAACTATTGATTCAATCTTTGACTGAAAACCAGCAAAAGTTATCACAAGTTCAACACGATAATATTTTGAATCTTGCAAAAGACATTGAAAATATCCAGATTCCGTGTATTATCAGCAACCTGCAAAAAGATTTTCAAAAGAATACTGAAGACATTAAAAATTCAAATTCACAACTAAACCAGCGCAACGAAAAATTATTCAAATACCTTGAAGATATTAATATTTCACTTCGATTGGATAAAATTGATGCTACAATCGCAGGTATTATCCAAAGCATTCAAAGCGTTTTACAACGCATTGAAACATTGGAACGAAATATAAAAGACACCATTCAAAATGAAACCAAAGAACTAATAAATAAAATTGAAAAAACAGAGACAGCGTTAAAAGACAATCAAAAATCCAATACTGAAGAATTAAAAAAACAAATTGAATCACTTGAAAATAAATTAAATACAAATTCAACTACCAACTACAAATCTATTTTAACCGAATTTGAACAAGTTAAAAAACAAAATAATACTTTAAAAATCTTAGTCATTTTTGCAATTGCAGTATCTTTGCTGTGTTTGATTTTTAAATTTGTAAAAATATAAGCATTAATATACAATACATGTCAAAAAAACAAAAAGAAACATCCAACGAACCACTCGAAAAAGCACTCTGGCAGGCAGCCGATAAGCTACGCAAGAACATGGACGCTGCCGAGTACAAACATATAGTTTTGGGGCTGATATTCCTGAAATACATTTCAGACGCATTTGAAGAAATGTACGATAAACTAAAAGCAGGTGAAGGACAATACAAAGGAGCCGACCCCGAAGACAGAGACGAATACAGCAGCGAAAATGTGTTCTTTGTACCACCGCAAGCCCGTTGGTCTTACTTGTTGGCACAGGCAAAACAGCCCACCATTGGTAAAACCATTGATGAAGCAATGGACAGCATCGAAGCCCAAAACCCTATTTTAAAAGGAGTTTTGCCAAAACAATATGCACGAACCAATCTCGACAGCAATTCATTAGGTGGATTAATTGATATGTTCAGTACCTTAGTTTTGGGTACAGAAGCAGCAAAAAGCAAAGATTTATTAGGAAAAGTTTATGAATATTTCTTAGGACAGTTTGCACTTGCCGAAGGCAAGAAAGGCGGACAGTTTTACACACCAGTAAGCGTTGTTAAATTATTGGTTGATATGCTGGAACCATACAAAGGCAGAGTATTCGACCCTTGTTGTGGTTCTGGTGGTATGTTTGTACAAAGTGAAAAATTTGTACTGGCACATCAGGGAAACATTAACGATATAAGCATTTACGGACAAGAAAGCAACCAAACCACTTGGCGATTGTGCAAAATGAATTTAGCAATTCGTGGAATTGACGCTTCACAAGTAAAATGGAACAACGAAGGCTCATTTCTCAAAGACGCACACCCTGACCTAAAATCGGATTATGTAATTGCAAATCCACCGTTTAACGACAGTGATTGGAGCGGTGCTTTACTTGCCACCGACGGACGTTGGAAATTCGGAGTACCACCCACCGGAAACGCCAATTTTGCATGGATACAACACTTCCTTTATCATTTATCACCAACCGGAACAGCAGGTTTTGTTTTGTCAAAAGGGGCATTGTCATCACGAACCAACAACGAAGGTGAAATTCGTAAAAATTTAGTGGAAGCCGGATTAATTGATTGCATTGTAAACCTGCCAACAAAATTATTTTTAAATACGCAAATTCCTGCATGTTTATGGTTTTTGTCACGCAGCAAAGCAAACGGCAAATTCCGAAACAGAGAAAATGAAGTATTATTTATTGACGCTCGAAATTTAGGACAACTAATAAATCGCCGTACCCGCGAATTAACCGAAGACGATATAAACAATATTTCACAGACATATCATAATTGGCGTACAAAAGAAGGCAATTACCAAGATATTGCTGGTTTTTGCAAATCAGCTACCATTCAGGAAATTGCAACCCTTAATCATGTTCTCACACCTGGCAGATACATTGGTTTGCCCGACGATGAAGACGATTTCAATTTTACGGAGCGCTTCAATACGTTGCAAAATGAATTGAGACAGCAATTTGCAGAAGAAGCAGAATTGAATAGATTAAGTGAAGAGAATTTGGAGAAAATTATCATTTCTTAATTGTTTGTGATATGACTAAAAAAGAATTATTAAAAAGATTATCTGATATTGAGTGGGAAGATTTTGAAGTCAAAAAAGCTCAGACCGATATTCCTAAAAGTTCAAGGGAAACAGTAAGTGCATTTTGTAATTCAAATGGTGGTTGGTTAATTTTTGGAGTTGAACAAGAAGGTAAATATTTTAATATAATAGGAGTTGATAATCCAGAAAGAATAGAACAAGATTTTGTATCTTCTTTACGTGGTGGTATGTTTAATATGAATATTAATATTGAATGTAAAAAGTATAATTTTGATAACAAAACAGTTATTGCTTTTTACATACCATTATCGTCTATCAAACCTATATATTTTAATAATATTAAAAACTCTTTCAAACGTGTTGCAAGTGGAGACCAACGAGCAAGCGAAGAAGAAATTAATGCATGGTTGAGAGACCAATCTTTTGGTTCTCAATCATCTAAAATAATTCAAGATAGTTCTGTAAAAGATTTGAATAATATTTCTATTGAGCGTTATCGTGATTATTTAACGCGTTATAATCCTGATAATAGATATACTAATCTGACTAAAAAAGAATTTTTACAAAAATTGCAAGTAGTTGTTGATGATAAATTGACTTATAGTGGACTCCTTTTTTTTGGTAAACATGAGAGAATTCAAAGGACTTTTCCGAATTTCATGGTTGATTACCTTGAAATTCCTGGAACATCATATAGCGATGCGACAACCAGATATACTTTTCGTCTTGATGAGCAAGAAAATCTTTGGGAATATTTTTTTACAATATTTGAAAAATTAAGAAAACATATTGATGTCCCGTTTAAAATGACTCCAGAAGGCTTTGCAGATGAAAATTATCCGCATATAACGGCAATTCGCGAAGCATTGATTAATTTACTTATGCATTCTGATTATTTTAGTGAAGGAAATCCGAGGATACGTGTCTTTACTGACAGAATTGAATTTTACAACCCAGGACCATTACCAAAACCATTAAGCGAAATTATAAAAAAAGAGCTGTCTTTACCTCGCAATCCAATAATTACGAAATTATTTCGGGTCGTGAAATTGGCTGAAAATGCGGGATATGGTTTTGATAAAATGTTTAAGGGTTGGACTTCTTACTATAGTATTGAACCAAAAGTAGATTTTTCTTCAATTAGCGATTATAAGATTGAATTTTTTACTAAAATAAAAGAAGAATCAGAAAGCTATGAAGTTAAAATAGTAATGACTGAGACCAGACGAATTATAATTGAACAAATAAAATTAAATTCCAAGATAACAGCGAAAGAATTAGCTGAAATAATTGGTGTTACGAGTAGGACGATTGAAAATCATATAGCAAAATTTAAGGAAATTGGAATTATAGGACGAAAAGGGGGTGATTTTGGTGGCGAATATGTTGTTCTAAACGATACAATAATTTAATTAAAGATTCGGAGACAAGTTCGGAGACAAGTTCGGAGACAAGTTCGGAGACAAGTTCGGAGACAAGTTCGGAGACAAGTTCGGAGACAAGTTCGGAGACGAGTTCGGAGACGAGTT
>Ga0265327_10000815_pt1 | contig 47161 bp, 103 predicted proteins | sample 41621metaG_FD_202089 | JGI IMG/M metagenome (GOLD analysis project Ga0265327, IMG submission 202089) | Rhizosphere microbial communities from Carex aquatilis grown in University of Washington, Seatle, WA, United States - 4-16-21 metaG | ecosystem: Host-associated > Plants > Roots > Rhizosphere... | reverse complement strand
TTAGTCAGCTCGAAGAGATGTCCTTCGTAAAAGGATACAAACTTACTGCTGAATATATTAGCCCGCCTGTCATTCATAACACGAATCATGATCGTCTTGTTGATACGACTGCACGGAAGCGTGAGACCAATTCGCAAGTGAACTTGAACACGGTTGTATTCGCCGAGTTCGCATATGCGTTCTATACGGGATTGATTGAAGGTCGTATTCAAGCTCGACAAGAGGGATAAGACAATGAGTTTCAAAGACAAGATCAATCTGCTTGTTGACCTATGTGGTATTACGTACATCACACATAAGTTCGGTGTCAGTAAGAAAACTGTGGAGCGCTGGATGAATGGTGAGAATGAGCCTCATCCTGCTATGATTGATGGGATGAAGTTGGATGAGGCGATTGAGTTGCTTTCTAAATAGGAGTAAAGATAATGCACCTAATTACAATTCGCAATAAGAAAGACGCGAGTGCGGTTGCACATGCGGTATGTAAACGATTCACTGACTACGCGGTTCGTATGTTTTCCGCTGATTTTCAAGACAGCACATATGACGAGCATGCCATTCACGCTGAATACAATGGCAAGAAGCGATTGACCAATGCCGAAGTCAATATCGCAATGGTGCTTATTCCTGCATACGCACAAGCCTATTACGCTGGCTTGGTGTATGGCAAGCAAGAGGCATTGATTGAAGCGAAGGCGAGCATTCAAGATATGCTTGAACTTGCCAATCCGCATCATCCGAGACATGATAAAGCGAGGGAGTAAATCAAATGAATTGCAGTGTATGTTCAGCGGAGAATGTTCGGACTAACCCATACCTATGTGGCAATACCGAAGTGGCTGTGTGTGAGGATTGCACGGATAAGGTTGGAGAGAATGTTGTTCGTCTCTTCAAAATCCCTTCGCCCAATTGGAATACCTTCGTTGAGCGATTCGAGAAACTTACTCGACGTGCAGTCAAACTTGGTTGTGTTGTTCCAACATACACGATCATCAAGGAAGAGCCGAAAGAGATTGCTGTAAGTCGGACGGTTGTCGATGAGGACGGCAACGGTGAATCGGATTATGTCAAGCGGTTGATTGTTGTGTATAGTGTTGTTGTGAATGCACCGACCGTTGAGATTGCAGGATATGAATTTTCTGCAAGCGTGGAACATTTCGCCGAGGGTAATGTTCTTCACGCTCTCAAAGACAAGTCTGTTCCAAAGAAGTATCGTGATGCTGATCCGAATTGTGATCATTGCAACTTGGATCGTAGGCGTAAGGAGACATTCATCCTTCGTCATATTGATAGTAGTGAATACAAGCAAGTCGGTCGCCAATGTCTAAGCGATTTTATTGGCGGACGCAATGGCGAAACGTATGCCAAGATTGCTGAATTGTATTCTGAATTCTATGACTTGTCTTCGGCAAGTGAAGAGTCTGGTGGTGAAGGTTGGGGTGGAGGATCAAAATTTGAGTATCTTGATCGCTTCCTTGGCTACGTAGCAGAGTGCATCAAGTTAGAGGGATGGCGGTCTGCTACAACTGCACGTGAGCACGGAGGAGATAGCACGGCAAACGTTGCAATGCTACATATGGATCCAAGTCCGTTTGACAAGAACCTTATGTTCAAGTATCCAAGTGCAGAGAGCGTGCAAGTTGCAAAGGACGCAATCGCTTGGTGCGAGGCATTGACGGACGAGCAAGCGGACAACGATTACATGCATAACATTCGTGTGATTGCAAAGCGTGGTATCATTGGAAACAAGCAGTTCGGATATAGTGCTTCGATTGTTTCTACGTATCAGAAGATGCTTGGAGACTTGAAGCGACGGGAGTATCAGAAGAGCAATCCCAGCGAGTATGTTGGTGTTGTCGGTGAGAGAAGTAAGTTCAAGTTGAATGTGAATAAGGTGATTGCTATTGACGGTGCATATGGAACTGTTAGCATTCATATCATGAAAGACGATCTAAATAACTCATTCGTTTGGAAGTCGTCTGGTGAAGTCTTCAAGGTGAATGAAGTTGTGTATCTTATGGGAACCGTGAAAGAGCACAAGGTATATGAGAAGACTGGCGTCAAGCAAACGGTATTGACGCGGTGCAAGAGCATGACGGAAGAGGAATATAACAAGCCTGCTACTGTCAAAGGTAAGCGAACGAAGAAAGAGAAGACGGACGCGGTTGTAATCAACTTGGATGACAACTGATTAGGAGATACTCATGAAGGGTTTTGTCATCAAGCACGGTGATAAGTACGAAAGAAATGACAGTTGTGAAATAACTTGGACTCTTGACATCAAGAAGGCTTACGTATGGCACTATCTTGAATTGGCACAAAGTCAAGCCGACGATTATGAGATGGTTGGGTTCTCGACTGAGATTATTGATCTTAGCAAGATTGATTGACGTATATGCTATGGCATCCTTCACTGGGTGTCATGGCATGTAATTCAATTATACACACACATGAAAGGACAATGTAAATGAGCAATCTAATTCTACCCCCAGCGACATTGACGGAAGCGGTTAGCATTCCAGCCAATACTGATACGGCTGTGTTTGAGAGATTGATGGATGAGTCTGAGCATGATACACTAATTCCTCCTGCGTTGAAGGAGGATATGATTGTATCGTTTTTGTTTGGGCTTATGTTGTTTTGTGTTTACTGTTTTGTGAATTGAAGGAGAGCGAAATGAAGTTCATTGTGATGAGTGTGTTGTTTGGTTCGGTTGTTGCTTGTTCGAGCCCAGTTGATACTGTTGGTGAATCGGTTGATATGGTTGTGCAAGAAGCAAAAACTCCCGACGCTGGTAGTTCTCATATCAGTTGCACATTGGATCAAGGTCAGCCGACGAGTGATCAGATCTATGTGTGTGCGAAGGGATTGTATCTATGCAGTAGTCCTGTTGATGGTGGTGCTGCTCCTCAATCGGGATGTGTGCATCCGAGTCCGACGGTTGTCGTGAAGGGTGTGGAATGGGACACTTGGTGCTGCAACTGAGAGGTAATGATAATGAAGATGCTAATGATGGTTGGTATTTTGGGTATGCTTGCTGGCTGTTATGCTGACCAATACACTGATACTCGACCTATCATTGGTCCAGACGGTAAGCAAGTTCACGTTGCTACTTGCTATGACGATCATGCTGGTTGCATAAGAGTAATGGGTGAGTTTTGTGGGTCAGAGGGATACCAGGTATTCGATTATGACAAAAACTCTCAATCAGAAGGTCGTGGGTATAATGGCGCTTGGAGACAATCAACTACCAATACCGAAGTAATCATGTTCAGATGCGGGCAACATAACGAAAACAATCAAACAAAGGATTCAAAATGAGATTGGCAATTATTGGGGCGATTGGAATGTTGGCATTGAATGCTTGTAGTTCAGGGGGTTCTAATGCAGATACGTGTGGGCAAGTGCTCGGTACGTATACTGCCACTCCTTCGGAACAATGGACTAATGATGCTAATTGGTGTGTTCCGCCCACTGCAAGTTTTAGCCTTGTTCTTGGCGATAACAATAATCCAATTCCAGCCAATTGTAGTTTGATCGGGGCAACTAACAGTGCCAGTAATTGCACTGCCGATATTCAGGAAGTGTGTACTACGTACAACACAATCAATAATGTTCGATATACGTTTACATCCAATATCATTGGAACTGGTGATAATAACACCGATGGTAGCAGATTGGTATACCAGTATTCCGTTGCGGTCTCCTATACCGGAAGTGATGGTAGTGGTGGAACCTGCAACATGAGTTATACCGAAACGTCTATTCGGATTCATCAATAAGTTCAATCGAATATAACTAAGGAGATATTTTATGTCGTCATTCATGTCCACACAACCATGTAATACTCGAGTATCTTGTGCTACTGCTTGTGTAAGAAAGCTTGCCCGTGAAGATGCGGAACAAGGAACCTATCATACCAAGATACTCAAAGTCATCAAAGTAGATCGTTCCCGTAGAGCAGTCGCTACACAAGAGATTCAATCATCTTCGTGATAGTGGAGAATGGTTTCACGCAACGAAGGAATTGACGGGCTACATTGATTCTCTTCAGGGAGAAGTTCATAATGCCCTACTCAAATCCAAGCAACCAAAGACAAAGAAAGTCAAGACCATCATTAACTTGGATGATTGATTCTCTCTGCTCTTACATCCGTGCATTCAAACACACGGGTGTAAGGTCGGGGCAAATCAAAAACCCAATAACGGAGCAATACATATGGCACAAAAGAAAAAGACAAAGGCTTGCACGATATGTGGAAAGCCATCTATTCCTGGCTTGCTTCCACTAAGCGGAAAATGTCAATATCATTGGGACGTCGGTGCTTATGGAAAAGCCTGGGCAGATCGTTGTGCGTCTCAAAAGAAACAAATCAAATGATTCTTCAATCAATTCTCACTTTCATCGTGTCATTCAATCTAATATACGGGTGTCTATTGATTGCTTGGTATGAAACCAATCTATTGAATGGGCTTGCACTCCGATGAACAATCCCGAAGGCTGTCCTAACTGCAACTCAACACAATCAATCACACTCACACTCGTGCTCAAAGACAGATTGGTAAAGCGTTGTGCATGCGGGCATCGCTGGAATGAAGAACGAACACAAGAGTTATTCAACAATGGATATGTCAATGTCAAAAACCAAACTATATACGGTTGATACAGTCAAAGACCTATCACCATTCGCCCATTCTCTCTTGTCAATGGAACCGCGTTTTCGATTGTATGATATGATTGGCGACTTCGTTGAAGATCGTGGATATATCCCGACGAAGTCTGCTCTCTATCTGCCATACGGATTCCCAGGAATCGAACACGAGATTGCGCACATGGTGGAAATGTCATATGGCAATCGTCTTGTGAAGTTGGATTGGGGCTTCCAAGACATCAAAACATACTCGAAAGCAATGCGTGGTGGCGCAAACCACAAAGGAACATTCCAAGCGCTCGCAAGAGAAGCACGGGTGCGAGGGATCCAAGATATCATGGATGGCGTTCACGCCAATCGTGGCGTTAGCGACAATCACTTCAATATGGTCAAATATAATCCAGTATGGAAAGATGCAGTGGTCAAAGCACTGCCATTCGGGAAATTCAAATCTATCGAAGAGGTTATTGACTGGTGGGATCATATCTATGTGAACGCCTATGTCAACTGGAACCTTGACCGCATTCGACATGAGTGGGTTATTCGATTGGATTACATTAGGAATTGGATGGAAACAACTCTGCATCAGCAAGATAGCATTGCTGTATAAAGGATTACAATGAAGACAATCACACTGACATGTATTGAATGCGATCACGAAGTCTATGCTACATTAGACGAGGATGAGTTGTGCGACTATCCTGATGACTGCCCGAACTGCAACGAACCATTCGAAGCAGTTGAAGATGGCGGGGATAACTATCGTGAAGATTTTCACTCTGATGTTTGATGGACGTGGAAGTGGTATTCATTGACTGATATGCCCAATCCGATATTGTATCGGAGATAAACAATGCATCTTTTTCATGTCATCGGCTTACTATACACCTTATTCTGCATCTGCACTTGTGTTCATATTGCTAACACCGAAAGACGCAACGCGCTACTCGCAGGAGTTCTTGGATTTTTCTTCGGTATCTTCGCAGTAATTGGGTACCTATTCGCTGGTGATAAACCATTACCGCCCGCACCTTACAGTGATAAAAAACATCACAAACACTCTAAACGATAAACTCTCAACGAAAGACCAAAATCAAATGAAGACCATCATTGTTGCGTGTATTCTTGTGTCCGCCACTGGCTGTGCATCGTCCACGCTTCCGCGTGCAAGCACCGTTCATAACACTGCACTTGACGCGGAGATCAGTAAGTCTCTTGACAAGCAGGAGATCAATGATAAGTTGCGCGTGGGACGGACGCACTACAATTGGAGTCCGTATTACAAACCTGGCACTTCGATTCTTGTGAAGCCGTATAACCCTGCTGGTCTCTGATAGAAGTCGGTCTAAGGTATTAGATACCATTACATAAACCAATAGGAGAAAGACAATGCTTCAAGAGATATTGATTGCTATTCAGCTATCACATCCAAATATGTCGGCAGGAACCCTGCAACAATATGCTCAGAGCATTGATCAACAAGCGGTAGTTGCCGGAGTCAATCCTCTTGACTTCGTTGCAATCATCGAACACGAAAGCAGATTTAGACCTTATGTCAAGTCTTTTGATCGTGAGGATTTTGGGCTGATGCAAGTGCGCGCTCGATACTTCAAAGGGAAAGCAGAGTGGCTATTCAATCCCGTTGTGAATATCCAAGCGGGCGCGCATGTAATCAAGGGAGTCGTTTCAATGTGCGAGAAGCATCTTGGACGTAAGCCGACGATGAGTGAATACGGTTCGTGTTATTTAGGTCAGTGTGGTAGTAAAGCATCGTTCTGCCGACCTACAAAGAAGTCAACATTGAGAGAGCGATATCGTAATTGCCTTGCTAATGTTGTAGCGGGCAATGATGATATCAAAACCTGCAAAGCAATTTACAACTAAGGAGATTACAATGAGCAATAAGAAAGACACTCACAAACTAACCGTTCGCGTCTGCCAAGGAAAAGAGTATGTCCTCACTGCGCAATCGTTTCAAGAGGCGCTCACTATGTATGACGCCGTTTGCGAACAGTTGCCAATGAAGCCATTCGGATATATGATTGAACAGATCATCAATTACATCAACTGAGGAACAAACAATGTCAAGCCTAAACTCATATTGCCCGATGCTTGGTTCCGAGATTGATATCTACTTGTATTCGAACAGAGATATCAGCATGACGGTTCAGAACAATACCCTTCGATCAAAGGTTGTTGGTATTTACGCATTCGGAGTTGGTCAAGCGGATTGGTTGCTTGCGTGGGATACTACGAGTACGCCATCAGCCAGCTATTCGTCTGTTGGCTACACCTATGTTGGTATTGTTCAATTGAATCATAGTTCGTTCTCGAAAGACGTCGATCAGTATCATTGGTATTGTTGGGTGACAGGCAACATTGAGATTGCAGGCATTCATACCACGACGCCGATGAAAGGAACTGCACCTGCTAATCTAACGAATATTACAATGCCTGCTACTCTTCCGCAAATCAAGGTAGCAGTAAAGTTGTCAGGCGATGATGTGATGGGATATCCTGCTATTAGGGAAGCACCCTGTCCTAATCGTACTTGTGGTAAGATGAATGATGTTGGCGTCCACAAATGTTGGAACTGCGAGGGCAAGCTCTAATGTCTGATCTGAAACGGTATGTGCAAATGCACCGATACGCTAAACTGCTTGCCGTTTCAGCGGTTCTATACTCAACAACATACAACGGCATCTCAACTATCTTGATAGCAGTATTAGCATTCTGCTATACTCAATTGTTCCTAATTCTAACGCACGACTTGAAAAGGACGGTATCATGAAAGGCTTCATTGTTCAGTTCAAAGATACAAACGAATACGTGAATGGGCAGGGGTTGCGCGTTGACAATATCAAACATGCTGTTGTGTTCGACAGAGAAGAGGACGCGATTCTTGTTGCAGGCGGACAGGGTTGTGATACAGTCGTGCTACCGCACGAGTATACGCTATCCGATAGTCGGGTTGGAACATATCACGAATACCATAGGACATTCTAATGAAGAAGATTGATTGGATTACATTCAGTCTGTTGATGATGCTTGGGGTATCAGCCTTGTTGTTTGGTGGAATGTTGATGATTCCATCGCCACATACGAGAATATGGAATCTCATTGGAGCAGAGTATATTGTGCTTGGAATCATCTCGATTGTGTTCGCGTTCGTTGTTGTTAGAATGGCTGGTAAAAAATGACACTCATTGAAGTTCTACTTACCTATCGTGAACTTGTTCGTAGAGAAAACCGAGCTGTGGCAAATCAATTCGTTGACAACGCATGTCATTCGATTGTTGCTACTGACGTGAAAGCCAGTGTCAATAACAACGGTGAGTTCATTGATGCTGATGGATACGAGTTCGATGTTTTTTCAGACCGGTTGGTATGAGTTCGATGTTTTTGCAGAAAGGTAAATCAAATGGATAAGCATATTATTCAAGAGATTCTTGAAGACGCTGGTTATGAGTGTCGATCGTATAGTGGGCGGGGAATGGGTAATCAATACTGCCTTGGGATTGTTCTTGAACAAGACCAATCGGTCGGACATCTAATTAGAGATGTTCTAATCACTGTGGTAGAGTTGATGGATGCTGACGCACATGATATAGTGATTTACCAATTACCAGAGCCATTCGCTTCTATGAAGACTGATAGTCTTGGTCGTGGAACGATTGTTTACTTCCCTGGTGTTGAATATGTTGATGAGGACGACGAGGAATCAAATGAAGATTACGAATAGCAGACAGAACGAAGGCATCATCCGACTTGGATCAACGATGCCGAAAGATACATTCATTAGTCTTCGGACTGGTGGAATGATTGGTGTTGATTGGTTGCCGGAAGAGCAGACGAAGCACACTTACTACGTGTCAATCTTTCATGATGCGAAGGTTATTGGTATTGGATTGAACCCTACGCGATTGACGGTTAAGACTTGTAATGATCTAACGAGCGCGCATGCGGCTGCAATGAGTCTTGCCAATCAATGGCATTATGAGATTCAGGAGAAGATCTAATGGCTACGCAGATTAGTGAAGTTGATTACGTTGACGCGACTGAGAACTATATGGGGTTCTGCACCGAGTGTTGTGAGTTTACGATGTCTGGCGTTGAACCAGATGCCGAAGAATACCATTGCGAGGAGTGCGAAGGAGATACCGTTGTCGGTGCGGAGAATGCATTGATTATGGGGTTTATTGATCTTGTGCCGGAGGGAGAGGAAGTAGAGTAATGTCCAAAAAGAAAAAGACAAGGAGCCTTATTACAAAGGCTCGGCAGTTAGCACGTAATCTATACAGCGCTTCAAGAGAAATCGAAGAGTGTCTCACTCTTTTAGAATGCCTTGACAACACCGGTGGCATTAGGTACAATCAATACGAGAAAGTGGTTCAAACCCTTGAAGACTTGATTGATGCTTGGGGCGCCAAATGAATGTCTTCGTATCATCCCTCGCACAAGCACAAGTGTTATTCGGTAATACTGACTGTGTGATATCGATCGTTGATCAGGATACAATCGTTCCAGATTTTAGCATTGATCCTCATAACGGTAAGTATCATCACTTGATTGTGCGGGCGGATGATACGGATGACCCCAATGACAAGTTCGCACCATCTCTGCAAGATATCAAATCAATTATGACATTCGCAAAGTTGGGTGAGAGTGTTCTTGTACACTGTATAGCGGGGGTGAGTAGAAGCACGGCAATTGGGATCGGGTTGATGCATATGTCCGGCGTTAGCATATTCAACGCAGTTCAACTCGTGTATATGCAAAGAGGATTCATCAATCCAAACAAGCTCATACTCAAACACATAGACACATACTTATGTATGAATGGCAAGTTTCACAAGGAAGTGATTGATGTATTCAATACGCTTCCGAGAGAGGAGTTTTGACAATGAAGTGGGTATATAAGATTGAGACTATGCCGGTTGGTCTTGCAGATTACCAGCAAGAAGATACGTTGAATAATTATGGTGAATACGGCTGGGAGTTGGTAGCCATTGATAGCGGACGATACATCTTCAAGATGCCAGACACTATCTGCAAGAAGTGTGGTGCAGAGAACTGCAATGATCCGATTGCCTGTGAGAAGACTGAGCAGTCTGATCTTGCAAGTGCGAAGATGAATGAGGAGATGTATGAGATGTATTCTATCTGTCTGTATTGTGGTGATCCAAACTGTTATGAGGTTCGAACGCCGGAAGATGTTCGTGCGCTTGATAAAGAAATCCTTCTGCCTCTTTGTGTTGATACATACCGTGAGATGAATGAGGGTGATCATGAGTGAACGGAATCTAAACTTCAAGTTCCTTGCAAAAGGTCTTGCGAGCAAACTAACCAAAGCAGAACTGACTGAATTAGTAGTAGCATTCAGTGAGGATATCAATGGTGATATCCTATTCTTTCTTAAAGAAGAGAATGCTACCAAGGCTGATGATGATTGCATATGTGCGACTGAGTCCAAGCCATGGAGAAAGACTATGAGTAAACTCAATAGAGAAGAATGGGAACGACTGGAAGAAATCCGTAATGAGATGAATGATCTGCTTGAACAGGCAGAATATCTTGTGCATAAATCAGGACAGAAGTTCGAACTTGAACGCGCAAGAGCATACTGGATTGCTGGGATGGAAAACTATCTTGGCGAAGGAGCACTATCAAGTCGGTTGTCGGGATGTTCGATGGAGGATACAATCAAGGCACTTGAACCAAGAGTCTAATGAGCCGTTGCCTATGGATGAAGAGGATATTGCATTGGCGAATGCCGATCATCTTTCACCCGTGCCTAACACGGACGATGAATATGATTCAACGGACGACATGCCATTAGATGAGCAGATTGCACACGAGCGTGGAGCGAATAAGGAGTAATGACAATGACGATCAAAGATGATGTTGATGGGTATCTTGATGTTTCGGATACTGCCGAGTTTGATAGGGATATGGAACAGATCGTTAACGATTCGCTTGAAGATATTAGTCATTGGAATGATGACAGTAAGAATCCGTTCAATGTTGGAGCGCCGATGGCAGAAAAACTCTTCGAAGTTCAAACGAGGTCGGAAGAGAATGGTCTTCGATACTTTCCAACATTGAAAGATGCAATCCAGCACGCGCTATCAGATAAGACTGTATGGAAGATCTCTTTCAGTCTTCCTAATGGTGAGCAAGTGCGAATGGTTGCACAGATTGCCTTCGAAGACATTCAAGGTGATAATGTCTACGATTGGGTGTATGAACCAATCTTTCTTGGTCAGGATGAAACGTTGAAGGAAGACTTGAAAGGATATGATCACTTAGGATCGGAACGAAGCAAGGCGTGAACCTTAGCAACGGTATCAGGAATGTTATTCATTCCATAACAATACCCGAACTCGTCTCAATCTTTAGGGTGTTGAGCAACCATTATACTTACAATATAACACTACGTTTCAGTTTGTCAAGTGGCTAATGTAATAAAGATTGAACCTTGACAACCGTAGATTGAATGTCATTCATTCCACGACAAAGTAAAACTGGAACTCCAAAGGTTGAATACTTACTGATCTGTTTGTTGTTCTTTCCTAATGAAAAGGTTCGCTTACATTCAATGATCGCAACAATATCATTCAGATGATTTATGATCACAATGTCAAAGCGAACCTTACGTTGCCCCAAGTTCCAATGAACAACTGTTTCATTGTATTCTAAATCGAATTGAATGTTGTTCTTACGCAGTAGATAACATAGTTCGAAAACTACTAATGCTTCTTTTACCTGTAATGGTTTCTTGTATCTCAAAAAATCCTTAAACGTTAACTGTTAACGTTAATTAACGTATATATCTATTTCCCCATATCTCCTAAAAAGGTTCTTTTCCCCCAATCCTATTCTGATATGATCATATTGATAGGAATAATATAACGCAACCCCATCTATAAAATCATAATTATAATAGGGTAGGTTGATATTCTAATCCTAATTATACGAATTGTTCTGTGCTGGTTCGATACGAACAAGCCTCATGGTGGAAAGATAATCTACACAATCAATTCTAATTCAGCAAATAGTTGATTCACTCGTACTCCGACCCGACTCTACCACAAGATGCCACCGTCCTGCTCCTATCCCCTTGACAGCCGCGCCCGCAACGGCTATAACGATGACGGGTATCAAGCCAGTAAAAACAATTCTATACAAAAGGGAACTTCAATGATTGAATACACTGTAAAAGTCAACGACAACGGAACTCGTGAATGGTATCTCAATGGCAAACTTCATCGAGAAGATGGACCTGCTGTTGAGTATGCTAATGGAAACAAAGAATGGTATCTCAATGACAAACTCCATCGGAAAGATGGACCTGCTATTGAGGATACTAAGGGAAACAAATGTTGGTATCTCAATGGCAAATGTCATCGAGAAGATAGAAGCGAAACAGGAGTTTCGCTACCTGCTGTTGAGCATGCTAATGGAAACAAATCTTGGTATCTTCATGGCAATCTTCATCGAGAAGACGGTCCTGCTGTTGAGTATGCTAATGAAAACAAATGGTGGTATCTCAATGGCAAGCAATATTCCGAAGCCGATTGGAAACTTGAAGTCGCAAAACTCAACAAGCGACCCGATCCTTGCGATGGTAAAGAGGTTGAGATTGATGGCAAGAAGTATAAACTGACTGCACTGTAAAGGAAAATCCCATGCCTGCAATTAATCGTGTTGAAAAGCAAGAGTTCGTTTCGTTCTGTCAAGGTGAGCGTTGCAAGCTTGCCAAAGCTTATGAGCGCATCAAGGATGTCCATGGTATCCTTGGTTCGCCTACGCTGGAAGCAACCCCATCTCTCATTGAAGATATGGAAGCGCTCATTCAGTATGCGAAGGATGTTGCCGAGACGGCTAAGACTCTTCGCTCTGTTATGCGTGCGAGAGGCTTGACTAAAATTGCGGATGATGCTAAGGCATTCCGATCGGTCAAATAACATGAACCCAATCATTCCACAACGAATCATCATTCTTGATGAACTAATCACACACGACTACGGATGTATGATTGTCTCTATGCCGTGTGCGAACGCTGAGCGGTATGCGTTCCTTCCGACACATATTACTCGTCGAGGTGTTCGATGTAATAGGGTGTCGTTTCACCCTGATACACAGAAAGTCTATTACAGGAGCGAAACGCTATGAGATATCTAATCGTTTTTGCGTTCTTGTCAGGTGGCTGTGCGACCACTAAGGTCTATCCTGAACTTGCACCAATTCATAATGCTAATCTGATCAATGCAATTGATCGTAGCATTGCAAAGGAAGACGAAATCGATCGTGCTCGTGTCATTCATTCGCGTTCTAAGTTCTACTATCCGGGCACGAGTGTGCTCGTTGTTTGGGAGTAATCAAAATGGTATTCGCAATCTTTTTCATCGTAGGTATTGGTCTCGGCGGAATGTTCGTTGTGCTTCACGGTGCAATCAAAGGGAAGAAGTAAAATGAGCACCCGGTTGTAGTGTTCTTCCAACATCGTAGGCAACTACGGTGTTGCATAGAGCGAAACAACAATATGGAGAATGATAATGTCTGATATCCAAAATGTGATTGAGAAGGTCAAAAAACTACTTGCGTTGAGCCAGAGTTCTAATGCCAATGAAGCAGCAACGGCTGCGGCTATGGCGAACAAGTTGATGGATCAATATCGTCTTTCAACCGCAGAGTTGGAAGGCACTGCTGGTAATACATCCGAGCCCATTGAAGAAGACGAAGGGTATATCTACGAGAGTGGTAAGATTACTCCTTGGAAGTTTTCTCTTATGAACGCGCTTGCGTCTTTCTATGGGTGTGCAGTGTGGAATGATTGGGCTGTTTCCAAGCATAAGACTAAGGTTGTTTTTGATCTTGACAACGGTGATGATCGTGTATCAGAAACTAATGGCGGACGAAAGGTGTCTCGCTATCGTCTTGTTGGACGCCGTTCGGACATTGGCATCACTCGCTATATGTTCGCATACCTGTCTGCCGAATGCGCTCGTCTTTCTGCCATCGAAGCCAAGGGTAAGGGACGTGTGTTCATGCAATCATACTGCATTGGCTTCGTGTACGGTGTTGATATGCAATTGAATGCAAGCCGTGCAGAGGTTCAGCAACAAGCGAGTAGCACTGCTATCGTGAAGATCAATGCGCGAGAGCAAGAAGCAACGGATGCATTGTTTCGGATGCATACTAATCTTCGTGTTGTGAAGAGTAATTCGCATTCCAGACTGAATGGTAATGCGTTTGTTATGGGTCAGGAACAAGGTAAAAGTGTGCATCTTGGTAGCAGTCTGTCTGCTGGCAATAGTAAGATGCTGAATGGATAAATCATATGTTGATGCAATTAATTGAAGGCGCGCTTGTTGGTGCTGGTGTATTGCATGGAATGACGCTGGCACGCAAGAAACTATCATCAGTCAAGAAGGATGATGGCACAATGAACTGGGCTTGGTATAATCAATTTTGCCATCAAGGTTTTTACTGTCCTAAATGCTCAAATGTTAATTCTAACAAGAAACAACCGACAATATGCTCGTGCGAAGAATACCACAAAGAGCACTTCCACTTCAAATGTAATACGTGTTCGTATACAAACATCATGCGAACATTTGACGATAAGAAATAGCATATAATGAGAACGGGAGACGACATATGAAAGCCATCATCAACGCAATCAAGACATTCGTTCACATACATCTGAACGCGTATAAGACTGCAACAATCCTCGATGATTGTGTTCGGGTGCTTGGAACGATGAGCCATCCACATTCGGACACGAAGATCAATGATTCAATGCTAATGAACACGAAACAACGGCAGGCACTGATTGATCGTGCCTGTTGGCACGCATTGCCAACTTGGAAATGGAGAAGCAATTGAAAACGCTCTTAGAGAAGATCGATCAGTTGCAAAAGGATACGTCCGTCGCTGGTTGGTATGATGCGCCGATTGTTATTGACGGACGTGAAGATATCCTTGTGATAAGATCATGAAACAACCTCAATAAAGGATTTACAATGACACTCAGTCAATTACTAGACAAGTATATTGCAGAACAGTCTGACGTGAAGAAAGATGCGGAACGCTATATCGAAAATTCTCTCCTAAAAGAACTTGAATATGCAAAACACAAAGTCTTGCAGATTGAGCAAGAGATTGTGGATGAGAGACGTAAGATTACCACTGCGGAAGAAAATATGCGCCTGTTGAAAATTGCAAAGGAAGCACAATGAGCACGCTACTGAATGTCAAAACGCCCCCTCGCCCCCGAATGACGCAAGAGATTGCTATTGCTGCCAAGGTTGATAGCGAACCAACTATCATTCTTGACGAAGACTGTGCTGATGTTTCGTTTGATGATGACAACATTCCGTTTGATCTGATTGTTGATAATAGCATTCTTGAAGAGGTTCATCAGCGTCCTACCGTTCCGATGATGGAGCGGTTGACATCTGCTGCATTGGATTGTTTGTTGGAGTTTGATGTCTGATGGGTTATAGCGAACTGCTTCAACACATATCTAACTGTGGCGAATATGTTCTCATACTCAACCCAAATACAATACTAACAACAAAGTCTACATATCTAAGATGTCTCGCTGGTTGCTGGCATAATCGAAAGGAACTTCAATGATTGAATACACTGTAAAAGTCCATGACAACGGAACTCGTTATTGGTATCTCAATGGCAATCGTCATCGAGAAGATGGACCTGCTGTTGAGAATGCTAATGGAGACAAATACTGGTATCTCGATGGCAAACTTCATCGAGAAGACATCAATCCCGAAACGGGATTGACATGTCCTGCTATTGAGCATGCTGATGGAACCAAATATTGGTATCTCAATGGCAAATATCATCGGGAAGATAGAAGCGAAACAGGAGTTTCGCTACCTGCTATTGAGTATGCTAATGGAGACAAATATTGGTATCTCAATGGCGAACTTCATCGGAAAGATGGACCTGCTATTGAGTGTGCTGATGGAGAAACTCGATACTATATCAATGATAAACACATTCCACAACTTGATAACAAACGAATCTATGGAAAAGAAAACTTGCAAAAGTTTTTACTCCTGATATGAATAAGCCTGAATGTAAAATTGATGCTAATGGAAATAAATCTTGGTATCTCAATGGCATATATTATTCCGAAGCCGATTGGAAACTTGAAGTGGCAAAACTCAACAAGCAACCAGTCTCTTGTGATGGTAAAGAGGTTGAGATTGATGGCAAGAAGTATAAACTAACGGCACTGCAAAGGAATTACCTATGACTAATACTCAAAACAATATCGCATCGTTCGCATTGATTGGTTGTGTGCTAACGTTTGCTTGTGCTTCGACCCCTGTTGAAGCAGGTAAGCAGACGTGTCAAGAGAAGTGTCAGACTGTTTGGAGTCCGAAACTGCAAGCCTGTAAAGAGGTTGAGCAGTGTGTTGAATATGTCCAGCAGCAATACAATACCTGTCTGCGACATTGTAAAGAGTAAGTGCTATGAATACTGTATCATATATTCACACACGCAATCATAAGCGCTGTGGTTTGTGCGACACGTGTAGTTCACCTATACTAGAAATTGGTGAGGAACTATACTGCCCTGTGTGCGATGTTGGCGATGGCGTCCGGGCAGACAATAGAGGAGAGACGAACGCTTGCGCCCGATGCGACGTCGCTCTGGCAACGTGGTTCCCGTATGCCTTGTGCCCTTGCTGCTACCGCTCCAACAAGTCGGGCGTCCATAAGGTAGCGAAAGCAGTCTGATTTTTTCGATGCTGTCTTTTTTCTTGCTTAGTCCCTTGACGGTTCCCAAGCCGTTGCTATATTGAACCCATCGCTGACGGGCAATGATGCTCCGAAGCAAACAACAACGAAACGAAAAACAACAACACACTGTATGCCGAAAGCATACAGATTCACAAAGGAAAACAACAATGAACAAGCAAACTGTTTTGAATCTCTTCGCGTCTTTTGAATCCACCGTTGCCGAGGTCGCTCAGATCGAGGCGGAAACTGCTGCCAAGCTTGCAGAAGTTGCTGCTAAGAAGAGCGCGCTTATCGGGCAGATTGCCCGCGAAGTTGGCGAGGGCAAGAAGGTGCAGATTGGTGGTAAGATTCTTACCCCGGTTCTGCGCACGAATGCCGACGGAAGCCAGTATTGGTTCTTCCGTGGTCTCAATGAGCCCAAGGCAAGCAAGAACGTTGTTTCTCTCTAATCGAACCCGCGACCTTCCGGCTACCGACCGGTTGCGCTACCACTGAGCTACACTTTGAAAAACGACGAGATACAATAAGAACCCGCTGCCGCCCGGGATAATAGGCGGCACGCTCTATGTGAGATTACATATCAATCGTAGAGCTCTACGAGAAAAAAACCGCGTTCGTTCGAATCGAACACCATCCACTGTTGATCCTGATCTCAACTAATAAGGAATACTACAATGCTCCAAAACATATACACAATCTATCGCGTCGTCAAAGTTGCCAAAGCAATCATCGCACAATCAAAACTCATCATCAAGAACGAATTCAATCCGTGTCGTCCACGTCTACGTCATCCAGCAATCAAGTTGCCGAAGAAGGCACGAGGGTCTATTAGACGAGCAAAGGTTGTATCGCCATGAAGTCTATTGTTATTGTGTTCGCTCTGGCAGTATGTGCTTGTGGTGAAGGTGCCACTATCTTGTCCTCTGATGGTTCAAAAACACTGGGATATTGTGGCGCTGGTTATTGGACTTCCTGTGTTCCAGAGCTATGCCCAAAAGGATATACCGTTGTCAATAAGACAGAGTGGCACTTGGGCGATGCAATCATTAAGTGCATTCCATGAACTCATACTATCGCACTCTAATGCGTGCTGTATGTATAGCTCTTGATCATTCTTGGTTGAAACTCAACCCTCGCGTTTCGCAATGTGCGAGATGCGGAAAGCGTTGGCGTCATTCTCGTGGAGTAATAAAAAGGCAACAATGGCATACAGAATCATACAGGTGATCATCTCAATTGAGATTCTTATTCTCATTCTCATGAGTGTATTCGCGATTGTCAATCACATCAACTAAGGAATTGCATAATGAGTGTTGAAAACAAGCCCAAAGACATTGACGCTTCGATCAAATCCAAAGCTATTCTTGGTCAGACAATCAAGATTCTGTGTTCGCGTCATTGGGATACGTATCTCAAAGAGAGCCTTGTTGGTGGCAACCGTGAGACGGCTAAGTCTGCAAGACATGCTCTTGATTCATATTCGTTTGCCATTCATAAGCTGGGGTTGTATCCAGACTATGTCTAAGCAATTGAAAATTGTTCTGCTATTCCTGCTGTGCTCTGCTTGCAATAGCAAGTGCGAGCTTGATGTCGAATGCAATAATATGTCTTGCAGTATTGATGGAGGTGCCAAATGAGTTATGAAGGATATACGCAATACCTATGTGCCAAAGGTCATTACTTCATGCGAGACGCATACGACTATTCAGATGTTGTATGCGATATATGTTCCAATGGTGCGGTCTGGTGGAACCAAGTCGATCAAACGAATGGCAGTCATGATGACGATGGTAATCGTATTGATGGCTATGTAGAGTTGGAAGAAAAGCCTGCTACGTATGTTCTGATTGGCGCCCATCACCCATGTCCTACGTGTGGACACACAGAATCATACCCAAAGACGTATATCTTTCCTTCGAAGGATGTAGGTCATCACGAAGTTGTTCCAATCAAGAATACCCCATATCCACAGGAATAATACAATGCGTTTCGAAACAAAGTCAGGTAGTATCTACGAAGTTGATGAAACGAATAAGCAAGTTCGTCGAGTGTCAGGTTTGTGTGCTGGCACGGAACGACTTGGCAATGATGGTAATTGGAAAACGTATCGTGAGATCAGCAATCCGATTGTTGTCGGACAACCAGTGTTGATTGTATGGACGAACGATGCTCAGTTGCTTGGTCAATATGATGCTGGTGATGTAGTTGTTCCGACTACGATTACTTCTGTTGTTGTGATGGTTGGAGAGTTGAATTAACATGGCTACATATACCATAGCAGAAGTTCAAGACGGCATCATCGATCTGGTTAGTGGTGTAGCCCCATGCGAGTTGGATACAGACAACAAAGGACAGCTCGTTATATACACTGGTGTATATCGATGGGATGATGGCACTTACCATGATGAGCCACAATCAGCAGATGAAGAATGACAATGAGTAAGAAGAACAAGCCCGTAATGTAGTAAGGTATCCTACGCAGGGCACTTGCGCGTGCGTGCGCGCGTGCTTATGTTGGTAGCAGTCTGAAAAGAGGGTAAAGGATATGGCTCAATTAGAATACAAGTTAGTGATCCCTGAGAATGCTATGCCACAAATCACATTATTGCCACCGCCAGTGGTTCATTCCACTGATGATATGATCATGTGGAATGGTAGTATATACAAGAAGGTTGATGATGTTCTTACATTCAAGACTAACAAACATCAGCATGGAATGCTATATGATATTGAACGTGCTATGCGAGAAAATGGTCTAAGTGAAGGCTTCATTGATGATGTAATTGAACTCGCGCTTAGGGATGCTGGCATTTATGTTCTGTGTGATCTATGGTATAATGAGACTAACGAAACTGAACGCAGGGAGATCATTAAAGACTTGCGTAATTCAATCGTTGATTATGGATATGAGTATTCTCTGGCTGATCTGTATACTAATACAGGTGGTTGCGATTATGTTGTCCGTCAAGAGATTATGGACGACAAGAATGTAATGCAACTCGAATACTGGAACGAGTATCTTGGTGGTTGGCAATTCAAGAAGAGTGATGCAACATTGTTCTATCGTGATGAGGCAATCGAAGTAGTAAAGAGTCTTCGTAATCCTCCAAGCGATGGGCGAGTTCATATCGCAAAGCGAACGAAGAAAGCAAAGCCAGCAAAGAAGGTAAAGGACATTCCTGTCTGTGATAAGAAGGTCTGGCATGTAAATTGTCCATGCGATAAGACTGAATCTTCAAAAAATTACATCATCACGAAAAACCCATTAGGTGGTGCAAAAGAAGTTCTCACTACTCATGGTTGGTTTGATTTTGATGCAAACATTTTGCGCAGCGACCGCGCCATCGACGTCAGCCGGGCTCGGTTTCAATCCACTTTTGAAGTCGAACGCTTCGTGCTTGAACAAGCAGAGAAGACTCTTGAAGAAATCATAAAAGCCAGTTATGATAAGGATGTTGAGTTTAGAATTGAGAAAGGTAATCAATGAAGCCAGTTGAGGAACGAAAAGCAAAGGGTTGGTTGCGTGCTAACTGCAACAATTTTGACGGTAATGTAGAGTTGCTTGCCGATGCAGTTTGTGATTTTCTCGGGTTATATGCCGAGGACGGAAGCGTTCCAGTTAGATTGATTGAATTGGCAAAAGAGACAATGGAATCACATAAGTGATGTTCAATCCACAAGAAGACTGGAAAGATAGTTGGCGCCCTTACATCATTGTTATGACTGCAACTGCAATTCTAACAACAATTGGAAATGAACTTGCTCGTTGGGCTGTTCATGAACTCAAAGAAAAGTTTGGAACTAAGAAGGACACTCAAAAATGATTGAATATAAGGTAAAAGTCCACGACAACGGAACTCGTGAATGGTATCTCAATGGCAAACATCATCGGGAAGATGGTCCTGCTGTTGAGTTTGCTAATGGAGACAAATGTTGGTATCTCAATGGCAAACGTCATCGGGAAGACATCAATCCCGAAACGGGATTGACATGTCCTGCTATTGAGTATGCTAATGGAACCAAACATTGGTTTCTCAATGGCAATCGTCATCGGGAAGACGGACCTGCTATTGAGTATGCTAATGGAGACAAATACTGGTATCTCAATAATATGAATTATTCCGAAGCCAATTGGAAACTTGAAGTTGCAAAACTACACAAGCGACCCGATCCTTGCGATGGTAAAGAAGTTGAGATTGATGGTAAGAAGTATAAACTAACGGCAATCTAAATACAAGGAACAAAGCAATGAAAGCAATCAACAATATCATCTCATACAATTCTGGTTCTCCTACTGACATTAGCGAAACTCACTGGGTGTTTTCAAATGTGAAACTCCTAATTGATATCGGTGAGTTCAAGAAAGGTTTTACTTGCCCGACCGCAATTCTTCATACGGAAACGCCAAGGCTAATTCTCATTGACACTAATGGCAAAGAGAATATCGTTCAACTGAAATACTCGGTATAGGATAATGTTAATGATTGAATACACTGTAAAGGTTTACTCTAACGGGACTCGTGAATGGCATCTGAATGGCAAATATCATCGAGAAGATGGACCTGCTGTTGAGTTTACTAATGGATACAAATCTTGGTATCTCAATGGCAAATGTCATCGAGAAGATAGAAGCGAAACAGGAGTTTCGCTACCTGCTGTTGAGTTTGCTGATGGAAGCAAATGTTGGTATCTCAATGGCAAACGTCATCGGGAAGATGGTCCTGCTGTTGAATGTGCTGATGGAACCAAATCTTGGTATCTCAATGACAAATATTATTCCGAAGCCAATTGGAAACTTGAAGTTGCAAAACTACACAAGCGACCCGATCCTTGTGATGGCAAAGAAGTTGATATTGATGGCAAGAAGTATAAGTTGGTGGCAGTATAACCAATGCGTATCAACAATGTTCATATCTTCATTGCACCGAACTTCGGAGTGAAACAAGCGCTTCGTTCTGCTCTTCATCGTGCAGTAAAACACGAAGTAAAAATCACACACTTCGAAGTTGACTCCAATCATTGGAGAGCAACGACTGCAATATTCAATGCTGAATATGAGACTGGAACTCTCGGCAATAAGGTAGTAAAGAAACTCGTTGGAACCATCTTTCATCATAGTCAATTGGATTCTGTTGGCGAGTTCGTGTTGCCGTGTATCGATATTGATTTTGAGGAAATAGCATGAGTATATCAATTGTCTTAGCAAGCATATTTACCTATGCTGTTGTTGGTTCGTGCTATGCTGGATATATAAAAGCAAAGTATAATGATTACGATGGGGAACGTTCTTTTGTTTATGGTTTGTTCTGGCCAGTAGTTCTTACATGGGAAGTTCTTCACATGACAGAGCTGTTTCTATTCTGCATACACATAGGTGCAAGAATCTCTTCCTACAAAAAGGTTAGTAGAGAAAAAAAGGAAACGATTCGACTTCAAAAATCGATTGAGCAAAAGAAACTTCGCATTGAGTTGCAGAAGATTGAACAAGAGTTGGATAAGGAACTTGAATTAGAAGGGCATAACGATGCTCAGACAGAGAGTTGTTTATGAGAGAAATAACAAAGCATATGTCTATTATAGATAGAAGCATTCTGCTAACAGCTTGGTTTGCTGGTAGTATTCTAATGACATTCATTAGCATCAAGTTGAATAATGCTTGGTGGATCATTGCTATGACTGGTGCGTATTACGGATTGTTTGTTCTGTCGTTGGTATTGTTTGTCAACCTGCTTGTCAACAAAAGGAACCAGAAGTCATGAATACGAGAGAGATCATTAGCTCACTGTTTGCATTGTGCGTTGTTAGCGTTGCAACCACTGCAATGGCGCAAGAGAGTCCGTCGAATAATAGCGAGACTGTTGTTGATGATGCATCGAAAACTGTCCACTCTGATACGCAGATTGCGAATGATATCGTCAATCAGATTACTGCGCCTCCTGTTGCTCAACCTGAGTTGATCGTTCCATCAATTGAATCTCAATTGGTTGTGCCGAATCAGCTTGTTGTTCCGCCCGGTTGGAATAGTTCGACTGTGTCTGTCCCTACTGCTGTGCCAGTTCAGTCTGAGCCGGTCGCGCAGCCGAACTATCGAACGGAATACCATCCTGACATTAGTAGTTCAAGTCCGTATAAGCTCCATGCGGGTTTGTATTCAAGCGTTGGTTTTCCCGGTGGAGCGGAGATTGGTCTTCTCGTTAGCCCGTTCCTTCCGTGGTTGAAGGTTGGTGTTGGCGGCAACTACAATTATGTTGGTGAAGGTCTTTCAGGACACGCAACTCTTGATCCATTCAAGTCTCCTGTTAGTCTTACTCTAACTTTTGATGGTGGTGGTTTCTTCCCGTCCTCTGTTCCTAATGTCAAGAGCAGTCCGGTTATTGCATATACATATGAGGATGCTCTGCTTGGTTTTGAGTTCGGTTCTCGTAGGCATTTTCGTTTCTTCGTGCGTGGTGGTGTCGTGCACATTGATGCGAATGTAAGCCATTTTGGTAATGCATTCACGTTGCCATCAGGTGTTTCGATTGGCAATCCGAATGTTAGCCTTGTTAGTCCCGCGGGAAAACTTGGTTTTGATTGGTTGTTTTGAGAGGGTAAAATCAAATGATTGAATACACTGTAAAGGTTTACGACAACGGAACTCGCGAATGGTTTCTCAATGGCAAATGTCATCGAGAAGATGGACCTGCTGTTGAGTATGCTAATGGAAACAAAGAATGGTATCTCAATGGCAATCTCCATCGGAAAGATGGACCTGCTATTGAGGATACTAAGGGAAACAAATGTTGGTATCTCAATGGCAAATATCATCGAGAAGATGGACCTGCTGTTGAGTTTACTAATGGAACCAAATACTGGTATCTCAATGACAAGCAATATTCCGAAGCCGATTGGAAACTGGAAGTTGCAAAACTCAACAAGCAATCCGATCCTTGCGATGGTAAAGAAGTTGAGATTGATGGCAAGAAGTATAAGCTAACAGCGATCTAATAAAAGGAAATCGAACAATGAAAACTCTACTATCTATGCTCGCGTGTGCAAGTGTGTGTGCGTGTGTATCTGGAACTCTTTCAGATACCATTGTTGTCAATGAAGATATGCAATTCGCTCTACCATCACTCGGTGGTTTCTCTCCTCCAATCTGTTCCAATGCAACCGTCTTCACTACAACTCAAAGCACGACGATTGATATTCATGATCCTCTTTCGCAGTTGAAGAAGAATGGTACGCTTACTGTTGTCTTCACTGAGAACCAGTTGTCTGGTGATCTATCATCGTTCAAGCACGCACGCGTGTTCATCAACAATGACAATCAACCACAACAACTGTTGTCTGAAACGGATTTTACTCCCGTCAATGGTGTCGTTCCGCTTCCGATTCTGCTTGACAATGCAACCCTTGTTGGTATTCTTACTACTGGTAGTGCTACCATCACTGTTGATCTAAGCACGTGTGTGCCTGCGTCTGCGGTTGATGTTCATTACACGATGGTTGCTGACTTGTCATTGTCTGTCAGTAAATGATTGGCGTGATGCTAATTGTTGGTTTGTATACGGTATATCGCTGGGCTGGCTGGGCTTGACAAGTCTGCTGGGCGTGGTTAGATTGTAAGTTGATGAGCGCGTGTTAATCCATAGAGATGAGATCGGTATCAATTCCGAGCGCGCCATAACACACAATAGGAAAATTCATATGAAGAGTTTTTGGTTAGTTATAGGACTGGCAGATATCTGTGTTGGCTTATATGATATCATTTCCCCGCCGCATTCAGCATTATTGATTGGTCTTGGTGTGTGGTTGATTGGTCTTGGTGCATATATGGTATATACTGTAATACCTAGTGAGTTAAAATGAAAAGCAATTGGTTTGAGCTTGTAATATCAGTTTGGAATATTGTTTGTGGGCTTAGCATTATGTTCCATGGAACTCGCTCATTGGTATGGTATATTGTTGGTGCGTTTTTTGTCTGTTATGGCGTGCTGTCATGTATTGCTTGGACGATGAAAATCGTTTACGAAAATAGGAGATCTGTATGAGCAAAAAGTTTGCTACTCGTAAAACTATGGACTGTTTATTCATGGCACTGTTGCATAATCATATGCAGTTGCCAGATTTTGATGTTGTGAAAATGCGGAAGCACATTCCAGATTCATTGCTACCGTGGTATGACGGTAATGCGGAATCGGAATTGCCACTTGAATCGTTGGCATCCGTGTATGCCGACTTCACTCCGATGGAAATTGTTCAGACGGCTAAGTCATTGGCGAACCATTCGGATGATACGGATGTGGTTGCTGAGTTTAGTATGCTTAGCGTAGTTGCAGAAAGTTGTAAGCAGTCATGAAGTCTTCAACGAAGCGTTTTGTCCTCGCATTGTTCTATGTATTGTTTGGTGTATGGAGTATGTTCACTAACGGACACGGATCAATGCGCGTGGTAATTGCTTGTGTGTTTATTGGGTTCGGATTTTTGTTTGCGTTTTTTGGTTTGCAGTATCGTAAGTCAGGTCGTTAGTCAATCAATTCAGAAATGGTAATCAACCAGGAGAATTAACATGGGTAATAATAACAAGAATAAAGTCAAGGCAGAGAAGGTTTACACGCGAGCTCAGGCAATCAAGGCGATGAAGAATGGCGAGTGTCCGCCAGAGAAGTTTCTATCGATGGAGGATCCGTTCAAGAAAAGGGATCCGAAAAATCCTGGGGCTACTGTCAATGCAGATAACTATCACGTTCGCCAGTATGCTTGGAAACTTCTTGGTCGTCCGATGCCGTTCGAAGGCGAAGAGAAGACGAAGTTCTTGAAGAGCATTCACGTGAAGGACGATAGCGTTGTTGTTGAAACAACGGAAGAAAAGGCTTCGGAGTAATGCCAGCACAACTATACTACGGCTGTAATGCAGATGGATGTTGCTGTTATGAATACGGAGCATCCTTGTGTCTCTGCGAATGTTATTCCTGTCGCGGTGCAAAGAAAGCGGAAGCAAAACGTAAAGAGGAAGAGAAGAAACAATGATCAAGAATCTAATCCTAAGGTATCGTTGTCTTAAAGAGACGTGGCAACGAGGGTATAGTTGGAGTTATAGGTGGTTTAGGTTTAGGGAAGCGTTTGGTTTGCCTCTTCCGCCCACAGTTGTTTGGGTTCGTAAGGAAGATAAGTATTAGGTCGTATCAACATTGGTATCAACAATGTTGTCGCGGTGGCGGAAGAGCGTGTCCTATCGATGCTTATTCGGGGAATGGATCTCTAGTGTTAGTGGCTTAGCACAGTGGACTTTTAATCCTTTAGGCTCAGTTCAAATCTGAGGAGATCCACAACAGCTTAGGTAAGCAATCAAAACTCAATTGAGCGTTGCCAATTACAATAGCACATCCTCCCCTCGACGGTTGTAATTGGATTCCCTTCATAAGGGCGCTATCTTCCACACTTGTGTTCAAGTTGCTTACATTAACCCATCCAGAGCACGCGCTTCGGATGGGTTTTTCTTTTTCACCCCCTTGACTTCCAGCGTCCAGTTGCTATACTATACGCACATCAAAAGGTTCCATATGGAAACATACATCATATTAGGAATGGGTATGCTATCAGCAATGGTAGTGATGCCAGCACAAGAAGAACTTGATAACACAATCTCAAAAACATCACCATACAAAAACGTCGCAATCATCGCAATCGCAACCATTGTTTTGGCTGTAATATCATTGAAAGGATAAGACAATGTCTAACAAAATTAGTCCCCTATACGGCTGGTGGTCGAATGAAATGGCACTCATTGGAGGTTGGAGCACATACACAACGCCCGAAGGTTATGTGATCAAATGCTCTATGGTTTCGGCTTCACCGGAACACGAAACAATCTGGACTGATATGCAACCGCTTGGTGTTGTTGTGGAGTTCTTGGAGCATTACGATGCTGCTGGAAAACTCACAAGCCAATCTGCTCTTGGCAGGAAAATGTATGGAGAACAACTCGTGAATATCTGTGAGCCTGCAACTGCTGCGGAATTCATTGAGTTCATTCAGTTCAAAGGACTTACAACCAAAGAAGTTGGGAGAGCTTAATGAATAATGTAAAGGCATTCACTGGCAAGAAACTTGAACGAGCAACTTGTAGTCATAAGAATACTAACAATGAGTTCGACTACCATATGACACATAACGGATTGTGCTTCTGCGTCAAGTGTGGTATGTGTATGAACAGCCGTATTGAAAATTACCCCGGCTTCCAATACACAAAGGCAGATAGGGATCGTCTAATCAAGAATGCGAATGAGAATAAGAAGTTCGCTGGGAGACTATAATGAATTGGGATAGAGTTATTGATCGAGGAGCACGTATAACGTTGGTTGTAAGTGCATTGGTGCTTGTGTTTGGGTTCTGCTGGTTCATTTATGAGGTATATGCGGCACCATCGTGGCTAAGCATTAGTGTTTTATGTGGTCTTGTTGGTATATTGGTGTATGCGTTTTATGGAAGTTGGAGAAAGTAATTCGTAAGTTTCTTGTGATGAGATCTGAAACGGACGAAAATGGTTTCGTCTTGTTGGGTTGTATATCATATAGGTAAAAGGTAAGTGAATACTATGGTGATGTCGAAGAATAATAGTGATCAGATAATCGTGGAGTGCGAGATTAAAGAGTGTAAGAATAATCCGGACAGGGAAATTATGTGCGGAATACTTACCCTTGGTTTTATGCGCATTGCAGTAATCGCAAATATTCCGTGCGAAGGTGAGCGGACGGCAAAGATCTACTTCAAGCCTGCTGGCAATGGAAGTCGGACGCGTGATAACTATCAGCCCAATCGAGTGGCAGATAAGCAGGATGCTCGTAGTAATGCTGACGACGAGTATGATTTTATTCCGGGCACGGATCCAATTCTCTAATTATAGGATTGGGCAAGCCTATCGTCATTGGTGGGTTTGCCTGAGAACATAATAGGAGCAATACAATGAAGGTCATATCAGATAATGAAGCAAGCATTCTATCTCGTTGCATTGGAACGGAACTAACCGGACCGTTAGAAGATTATGAATGGGATACAGCAGATGATCTGGTTCGGCGCGGTTTGATTACTGAAAGTGAAGTTGTTATTCCTTGTGAGGATGACGATGACAGCGAGTATTATACTGATGTATATACCACGAATACTACTGGTCAACTTGCATTGCGTTGCTATAATGCATTGAAGAACGGTGTGATTGAACTATAAATGGAGTAGGATAAGGAGAATGACTATGTCTCTAATTATTAGTACAGTGTTTGTGGTTTTGGTAGTGTTAGGGTTTTCTATTACTATGGGATGGTTTTTCAGGGGTGGGGATTGAGCTATGAACAAAGAACAATATCAGAATGCACTTACTAATGTTGTAGCATTGAAAACTGGATGCCACGTGCAGAAAGATATGCCTGCTGAATACGTTGGTCAGAAGCGATTGTATGCTATTACGACCATAGATCGAAGCAATTCAAGATGTGTTGCAGTGGCATCATCTTTTGATCGTGCCGTGATGATTGTTGAAAGAAACGAAGGGGACGTGTGCGAAGGCGGAACGAATGGCTTGGTTGTTATTGAGCCGTTGCTTGACGGCGTTATGTGTGCATATTTTGACGAGCAATACTGGTATGGTTGGGATGGGGAGAAGTATGTTGATATTGAGCGCCCGCAAGAGAGTCTTGGGATTGTTGGTTGGGGTGTAGGATGAACTACATATTCCGAACACTTCATAATATCGCTCATAAAAGAGCGAAGAGAACATTCACGGATAGGAATCAATTCCCCGAATGTTTGAAGCCAATCAAGCAACTTACTCATCTAACAATCAATGGATGTGGTTGTGGAGGTTTTGTTTTTGAACCAAAAGCACGAAGCATATATGGAATGAAAGCGGGTGATAGTATTGCACACGCTATGTTGATGGCAAACGGTGAAAGACATATCTGTATGGTTTGCTATGAGAGTGTTGGCAATGAGAAGTTGATGTTGCACGAGGCTGGGCACCTGATTGTTGATTTTGGTGTGCATACGCCAGCGTGGGCAAAGTGTGTGTTGGATATTGGCGGAACGCTTGATCCTATTACAATAGGGAATAAGAAGACGATTGACTATAATGGGTGTTTGGTTGATGGAGAAGAGACTGTGAATAGGTTTCTCAGAGAGAAGGTGAAGCGATGAAAATCTCAACGAAGATGTACGAAGTATTGTATGATATCTACTCGTGGGAGATTGCCTTCCCTGGTAATAATTCTGGCTGCCCGTTTGATGATATTCCAGTTCGAACTGCTGTTGCATTGAAGCGACGAGACTTGATTGAGGTTTGCGCTGGTGTTGATAAGATACGACTGACTGATGAAGGTAAGGTTGAGTTGGCTAAGGCATACTGGATTGGGTAATAAGGTAATGTATTTTGGGGACTGCTGTTGATGGTTCGTTATTGGTGTGTGATCAATGGTAGGAAGATTCCGAGATGGGTGGGTAGGGTGTGTTCGGAGAAGATGGCGATGGGTAATTAGTGAATGATATCATACACTTATAGTCATATCAGATTTTAGATACACGATCCCCCTACACTGAAGTAGGATGGATAAAATGGATTGTGTTTTTTACGAAACGATTAAGATCGTTTGTTCAATTCACAAGACATATCCCATAGATCGGCTAATGCAGTTGGATCATTTTTCATATCTTGCGTAAGCTGCAAGGATGATAATATGACCATCAACACCATTAGCCAATAGTATAGCTTATGTTGTTTCATGTCTTATTTTGGTAGGATTGGTAAATCCTATCCCTTATATACTTAGTGGCAGAAGTATCCGTTTATGACCAGAACTGAAAACTGATCGTAAAATACGATGCCCATACCCTTATTAGATAAAGCCTCGTTATGAAGCAGATTGTTCTACTGAACATACCTGTCCATATAGTATGCTGTAAAAGTATCATTAATTACACAAGAATACACATTACGTGATATATACCAATAAGAGAGATCATATGTCGCAATCATTAATCAAATCAAAAGATCGTGTAAGAGATGTTGGTGAAGTATTCACGCCTCCTGAATTAGTTGAAGCAATGTTGAATCAATTCCCTAAGGATGCGTGGAAATCTGATCGCGTATGGTTAGAACCAACTTGTGGAAATGGAAACTTCGTCATTGCGATTCTTCGTCGTAAATTGAAGAAGAGACATTCGCTCGAACAAGCATTGAATACGACATTCGGTTTTGATATTATGCCAGACAATGTAATCGAATGTCATAAGCGAATATACAATGACATTGTCTTTCCATATCTTTGCAGTCGAAAAAGACTTACCAAAAAACAAGCGATTGATATCGTAGTTGATTGTGTATGTATAGTGGAAACGAATATTCGTCATACCGAAGATACGTTGAAGGAAAACTTGAACGAGATTCAATCGTTTGATCAGTTGCCAACCGAACACGTAGTAGCAATGAGTAAAGCCGTTAGGAAGATGGTTGTTAGAGTGTTTGATGGTAAAGAGTATAAGGGGAATAATCCTGGCAAGATTCGTGTAGACAAAGAACTGAGTGTGTTTCGTAAGCCAGTGTAGGTAAATGTGCGTTGAATTGACGGGATATCAAGTAGTTAGGTGGCACTACTTGACCAACGTTCAGTCCTTGCGCTCGGTGAATCCGAGCCCTATGTTGGTGTCATCGGCAAGCAATCACGTTTGCCACTTACAAGGAGAATTACAATGACAAAAGTGAAAGCAGCAGAGATTGTGTTGAGACAAAATGGTAATGTTCCAATGACGGCTAATGATATATGGGCTGAAATAAAGAAGCAAAAATTGGTTAGTATTAGTTCTACTGCCTACACGCCAGAGGCTACATTGCGTACTGATATGAATCGTTATTCCGATAATCAAAGTGTTTCAAAAAAGAATGCGAAAGGCTTAGTTATATTCAACGTGATTGGTGGAGGTAAATCTGCGAAGTTTCGATTGACCAATGCTCGAATGGGCGTGGCATCACCACCAAAGGTTGATCTCATTATGGTAGATCCTCCGTATGCTAAGCCACTTAGTGTGTGGCGAAGAATTCAGAATTGGTTTATGAACTAAGGAATATGACAATGAGTTTCCAACTAATCGATGAACTTCCCCCGCCCATTCAAAAGAAGAATGATGACGTTGTTGTATTCACGCCAACGAGTTTGGTTGAGCGTGTATTGAGTGAGTTTCCTATTGGTGTATGGAGCAATAGGAACCTGCGTTGGCTTGTGCCAGTTAGCAAGAACGGTGTGTTTGAGTATGCGATCTTTTGTCGACTGATGAATGGGTTGGCACACGATCCTGACCTTACTGATAAGGGTGTTAGGCGTGAATGGATTATGAAGCATATGATTACTTCGTTCTGTTCTGCAAGGACGGAGAAGTTGGTTAAGCGTCATTTTCTTGCTATGGCGTGGGATGATATGAATACTTGGGAGACACGACCAAGTGAGGTATATGTGGCTGACTTCATTGATGATAAAAGAGTTGAAGTTTTCACTAATGGTGATATAGAGGTAGTTATGGCTAATGGTAGCAAAAAGAAGTTCGTGAAGTTTGATTGTATCGTTGGTAATCCACCTTACCAATTGACGGTTGCGGATGGTAAAACTTCGTCATCGGCATTGTATCCAGCCTTCGTTGAGAAGGCTATTGAATGCAAGCCTAAGTATCTAAGTATGGTTATTCCGTCGAAGTGGATGAGCGGTGATGGTAAAGGGACTGAGAAGTTTCTTGATGATATGACATCGTGTAATAAGGTCGTTAGTATGACGACCGTTGAAGATGCCAAAGAATGGTTTCCTGATATCCTATTGAAGGGTGGGGCAATGTTCTTTTTGTATGATCATTCTAAGAATGATCCTAAAGTGGTGATTACCACTAGTAATAAGTCTAAGAAGGATCCGAAAGTGGTAATCACCACTAGTACCAACTATGAGTTGGTACCCAAAGATCCGATCATAACGGATACTGTTGCTATTAGTATCAAGACTAAAACATTGACTAAGTCAAAATTTACGATCGATCAGGTTATGTTTGGTCAGACTCCATATGGAATTATGACTAACCATAGTGAATGGACTAATGATAAGGATGAATCCTATGCTTGCCATTGTAGCGGGGGAAATGGAAAAGGTGATGTAATCAATCACATAGCAAAGAAGCTTGTGTCTAAAAACGTTGATAGTATTCCAAGATGGAAAGTGTGCATTGCCAATGCAAGCGGAAAAGGTAAAGATGGTACTGGCGATGTATTCATTGTTGAGCCTAATGCTATAATTACACAATCGTATATGGTCATTAGTCATTTTGGATCAAAAGCGGAAGCGAAAAATTTCGCAAGCTATTTAAACACTAAGCCAGTTCAAGCGATGATATCGGTTCGTAAAGGAACGCACCATATGCCAAAACGAGTATTCAGTTGGGTTCCAGTTCCTGATTCTACTCGTTCTTGGAATGATTCCGATGTTTATGCTTGGTGGGGTCTTTCAAAAGATGAAGCTGAGTATTGTGAAAACTTCGTCAAGGACTTCCCAATGTTTCGCGCGCCTAAGCCTGCCAACGTCCCTAAAGTCAAAGCAGAAAAGAAACAACGCACACAAAAATCAAAGGCAGAAGTCGTTGATCTTGATTCGCAAGACTTCGATAAACTAGCCAACGCAATATAGGATCAGCAATAATGATAACTAGGATGTCAATGGGAATTATATTCCTATTTTCAATAGGATGGATTATTCTAGTACTGAACTGGTGTTCAGTTCCAATTAGTCTAATTGCGGTCTGCAAAGAAATGGTGGTTGTTTGTTTTCCATCATTCATTACGCTTGCAGGTATGTGGTGGATAGATAATCACTCGCACCAACGCGGTATGGATGATCAAAAAGCCAGAGTAGAAAATGATAAGAAAAAACGAGAAGAGGCTGCCACCGAGAATTTATATGCTAAGTTGTTTGGTGAAACAGGTATAGGGTCATTACTGCATGTTCCATGCAGTTTATTGTTTACTGATACAAAACAGTTGTTGTATGGGTTTTGTGATTACGCGGTAAGGTTATGTGGAAATGACAGCAATGAATTGATATCATTCGCTATTAATTTAGATACAGTGAACTACTTAAACTCGTTAAGGGAGGATAAGTTCCCAGATGAGCGAAAACTATCCACACAACAAGCTCTATACATAATACTCGATTCAATTAGAACAGATCCCCCAAATGATGGGGCGTATAGAAACTCTTTCTACCACGACATGAAGAATATAGCCATATTTTTCATCAATGGTGATCTTAGAAAGATAGTGGATGATGCCATAAATAAGTTAGGACTTGATTTATGTTGTATTAGTGAACTCATGAGAAGCGGACTGAAAGTCAATAACAATAACCAAGAACAAGATTACAGAAATGTGGTAAATATGGTGTATAGATTCGTTAGAGAATATCTATACTATCAAGTGGTTTTGGATTTTATTGATACGTTAGGTCTTTCGTTTATAAATATACCTACTGATGATATCTCTAGATATCAATCAGAAATTATTAGACTTAGAAAAGACATGGATAATGCATTGCGCGGTGGTATAGTTGGTAATAGTGAGGCTCGTGAAAAGGCTATTAGTATAGTTCAAAAACACTACGTTTCTCATTGTTTGCTTGAAGCAAGGCGATACCTATCCGACGAAATGAACAAGCTGAAAGAATCAATTAGACTTCGAAAAGAAAGTGAAGCTTCCAAATGAATACCATTTACGTCATCGGCAAAGATCCGACCACGATCAAAGATCCACGGATGTCAATCAAGGTTGGCTTCGTTCATCAAGACGGTCAGATTCGCATTCGTCTCAATGAAGCAAAGCGTTGGCTTGGGCAAGATGTAAAGGTTCTCAAAACATTCAAGTATGCTCAAACTGACACACCAATTCACGACTTCCTTCGTGCTAAGTTTCGGGATACGTGCGTCTTTCTTCCCAAGCATTCTGCTGGTAGGGAATCCGTTGAGCTTCGTGTTGAGGAATATCCTATCATCATTGAAGCAATTCAACGGTTCATCAATGGGCAATTCGCAGGCAAGCTTAACACCTTCGCACCACGTGAAGAACAAATCGAATGTCTAACTAAGACAACCGAGTTCTTCCAACGAGCATCATTCAAGTCTGAGTTTCTATGGGATGCTAAGATGCGTTTTGGTAAAACGTTTTGTTCTTACTTGCTCACCAAAGCACTCAATGCACCTATCGTTCTCATTCTAACTAACCGACCAACTGATACGATTGATGCTTGGAAAGAAGGTATTGACCACGTTGCCTTCGCACCCGAAGGTTCTTTTCTTGGTTATGATAACGTGATACATATGAAGGACGAAACTGATCTTAATCCTGACGGTTCTCTTCGTCTCGATCTAACTAAGCCAACCATCATTTTCTCATCAACGCAATACTTCGATTTTGAGAAGTATCCTAAGAAGTGGGCATCGCTTATTGGCAAGGAGATTTTCATCATTGCTGATGAATGCCACGTTGGCATTGATACGGATCGTTTCCGTAAAAACTTGAAGCTACTTACTGACAAGTATAAGATGCTCTACTTGTCTGGAACGCCATTCAAGTTTTTGCTTCGTGATAAGTTCTCTGGCGCCAAATACACTTGGTCATACTTGGATGAGCAGCGTGCTCGTCAACGTGAGATTAATCGTATTGGTGAGGTCAATGCTCGTAAGTATGGGCACTACTACTGGCTATCCCCTCTTCGTATCAAGGTTATGAAACTTGCCGAAGAAGGGTATAAAGATCTACAAGACTTCGATCCCAAGGAAGGATTTACGTTCACTAAACTCTTCCGCACCTTCGAAGATAAGTTCGTGAATGCTACCGCCGTTGAATTATTACTCGATACGATATCTTCGGGAAGGGTTATGCCATTCTCACGGCAAAACTCAGAACAAGGATATGATCCTAATAACCGTCATCATACGCTATGGCTATTGCCGGGCGTTGATGAATGCAAACTCTTGAAGAAATTGTTGTCCAAACATCTGGTCTTCAAACATTACGATGTCGTTGTTGCAGCAGGTGATAATGATGGTGAAAGTCCTGAAACTGCTAATAACGTTCGTGATGCAATTACCAAAATTGTAATCGCCAAGTCATCTGCTAAGGGAACGATTACCCTTACGTGTGGTAAATTGACGCACGGAGTTTCCATTCAACAATGGGGCGCCGTTCTCAATCTATGTGATATGGAATCTGCTTGGCAATACTTCCAATTCATTTTCCGTATTCAAACGCCTTACCGCGATGTCAAGAATGAGTGTTATGTATTCGACTTCAGCTTGAACCGAACACTTAGACACATCTATAAGCTTGCAAAGGCACAAGCTATTGCATCTGGCACTAATGTGAAGGACGTATTCAGGGAATTGCTAAGCGTCTTCAATCCGTTTTATGAAGGCAATTCCTTGAAGGACAAGGATGTAGATGAACTTATTGCACAAGCCACTTCATTCCAAGTATCCACTGGGCTTGCAGGAGTAAATTCACTTGTTAGTAGACTTGGTATCTCATTGAATGATGAGTTGATTAATGCCATATCTAACTTCGCAAAGGCACCTAAGATGAGTAATAACTCTGCCGTTGTGAATGAAGATAAGGATGCGCCGAATGGTCAGAATTCTAACCAATCTGGTAATGTTGGTGAAGGTAAGAGCAAAGAAGAGAAACTGAAAGAACTAACCGAAGAAGAGGTTAGAAGAGCGCTGAAAGTATTGTTGCAGACGTATCTATATACGACGAAGGATAAATCGTATGAAGATCTTCGTAATAACCTTCGTGCGAATAAAGAGAAGGTAGATATGGTAGGATTGCCAGTGGAAATTATTGAGGCATTGCTTGATAGTTTCGGTATTGAAGATCAGATGGAAATTACTGACGCTATTACTCGTTTTCGTTCGGAGGAAAAAGAAGATCATAAGAAGTCTCAATGTAATTGATCTCCCCGCTCTTGCATTCATCCAATCAATGCGAGCGAGTGTAAGGGCGGGGCATATCAAAAACAACAACACACAAGGAACACAAATCAAATGAAACTACAAGGCTTCCTACTCATCACAACGTTCTTCGCCATACTTGCGCTCGCTGCATTCGTCTCACCGTATGTTCAAAAATGAATTGCCCCCAATGTAATGAGAAGATATGGGGCTCGTGCATCCATCGTTTGAATCACAATATGCGTGTTGCATATGTTGATAATCTAAAAAACGGAAGAACAATGATCATATCATACGAGCCAGTGTATTCTATTGTATTAGAAGTGCAAGGACTGGTCATTCTTACAGTGGAACGAATCAATAAACTCCTACTCCTCAAATAACAAAGGAACACAATCAAATGTTCATCGATATTATATGCTTCGCATTGCTAACATCATTCGCTATCTGGCTTGTTAGTTCCATGCGACAGCCTAACAATGGCATCTATGGCATCATCCGCCCACAAAAGTCAAAGCAACCAAAACAACATATCTGCAAGATGCCGTTCTTTCCCAAGCCAGCAGGAACTCTATACCGTTGTAATAATTGTCATCAAGTATATCGTTCAAGGTATCTGTATTATAAGGCACAATACTATTGCACTGAATGGGATCAAGTAAGTCTTGATGACTGGCTCCGTGCTGGCGGAACAAAGGAATAACCAAATGCTAATCTCTATTGGGCTCATACTATACGGTCTATGGTTTATTATAACGCTTCCTCGTTCACGCTACTATGGTATCATCAAGCCACAAAAGCCAAAGCATCAGGCATCATTACACTCTTGTAAGTTTCCATTCTTCGATAAGCCAATAGGCACGCTCTACCGTTGCAAGCATTGTGGTAATGTGTGGCTTCAAGATCGTATCCATTCCAGTTATGGAAACAAAATTGATTGGAGAAAAGTTAGTCTTGATGATTGGAAGTCTGCTGGCGGAAGTTCTATGGAATGAAAACACTACAATGCCCAGTATGTAATGGTTCCATCCAGCAGGATACTTGGTATGATTCCCATCCGCACCGTCTTTCAGATCTTTTAGGTAAAGATCAATACTATGTCTGCTACACGGCGAATGGTAAGACGGAAGTAAAGCACATAACATATACTTGGGATCGTCTACCACTATACAATAGTGATGCTATGCTCAGCACAAAGATTAGAACAATCCTAACGCTTGATGGCTTCGTTCCTATGACTATGGATAGGGTTGAGAAACTCTTATTACTCAAATGAATTGCCCAATATGTAATGGTATTATGCGCTCGTACGGTGCATGTGGTCATACTATTAATCATAAGTATCACGTAATCTATTCAGTGGATATAGATAAAGGTTGCACAATAGTTGCATCATATGCGCCAATCTCTGTTCTTTTGGATTTAGATGGACTTGTCTTTCTTACAGCGGAACGAATTGAAAAACTCCTACTCCTATCCTAAAAGGAACAATCAAAATGTCTAACGATACACAACTATCACAAACACAAGAGTTTCAGCGTCTCGAACAATCAGGCAAGATGATGGTCGAAAAGATAAGCGAACTTATTGTTGTCGTGCAAGACAAACTATTCCCAGCAGACAAGGCGGTCAAAATCCTTGATGTGTTTATTGAGAACATTACGGCAGAGTATAATAGACAAGGCGATATGGTGAAAGCAATGATGAAGCAGTATATGGATTTTTGCAATCAGGCAAGAACCATTATTCTGCAAGTCAAGAACAGACAGAACTAAAATTAGAACGGAACCGATCTGCCCAATCTATATACCCAATCTCGTATTGTCTTATGCAAAAGATAACAAAGAAAGATATGCACTTACGTGGCAAGAAGAGTTCCGACTTAGCCTTCATCATCAAGACAGACTTATTAGCAAGATATAATCCTAAACTGCTAAAATGGATTGACAAAGCCGATTGGTTCGGTCCAATATTCGTTCCAATGTCATCCATTGATGTTTCCGATCGTGCTGATTGGGAAGCAATCGATCGTCATGGCAAGATAGAAGAGATGGCTGGCGGAATGCAGTTAGGATACTGTAAGCCAATCATTCTAATTCAAAGTGAAAAGAAACTCATTCTATTAGACGGGCACACGAGGTTCCTATCGAGAGAAAGTATTGATGGGAAAGACATACAGGCTTACATTGGCACAGTAAATAATGACGACTGGAAGCAGATGAAACGCTTAGAGAAGAGCGGTGAAGAAGGCGGGAATCGATAATACCCAATCTCGTATTGCATTGGAGAATACTATGCAATTCAAATCAATCATCATATCATTATTCGCAGCATCGTTAGCAATCGGATGTTCAACACAGCCAGCGCCCGCACCTGCGCCTGCACCACAAGTGGTTGTGCCAGCACCAGTCGTTGTTGATAACACAGCACGCGATCGTCAATTCCAAATTCAACAAGAACAACAAAGACAAAACGCAGTTCAACAACAATTACAACGACAAGAACAGTTGAACCAGGCAGAGCGTTTGAAACAACAACGCGATCAAGCAGAGAAACAAAGACAGGAAGAATTACGACAGCACGAAGAACGGAATATGCAACACTCACAAGAGCATCAGAATCCTAACGGCTTGCACATCGAAGTTCGATAAGGGCTTGACAGCCAGCGACGGACGCCTTACATTGAGATCGTTCGACACGCTATTGTTATATCCTCCTTCGTCGGTGCCTTGATTGTAGCGTGTCGGACAACATAACTCACAACAAAGGAATAGTCAAATGATCTTCGCAGTAGTTCTAATTGGCATTGGTATTTTTATTGGTCGCGCCACAAAGTAATTACCACTTACGTAAATAACAATGGCATACCACACAGCATTAGTTATGAACGATATTGAAAAGTTGATGTTGCTTCGATGAACTGCTATCGTTGTCAGAAAAGCAATGCTCCTATTCCTAATCAATACAATCAACATCATTGTGATGGTTGCGATCTATACTACAATACAAGAGGCTATGTGTTCTATCTTGATAGATACATGATCGAATGTTTTCTTGCAAAAAGTATATCGTGGATTTATAAAAAAATAGGCGCGCATAGTGGAATCGTAATAGCCGAAGTGAATAGTATATTACCATTAGATATTACATCTGAACGCATAGATAAGTTGTTGCTACTAATATGAAGTATGCTTATACCTGCCCTCGTTGTGATACATACCATACCGATGGTACCCTATCGCATCGATCTGTATGTTTTTGTGGTCTATCACTATCGCTCAAATCATCCATCAGATCAGGTGATAGTCAATCTCATACCATCCGTTTAGGAAAATACTCTATCATTTTCAATGCGTCAAAGAATACAACGGAGATATACTTCAATCGGCTCTCGATCGTTAATATGTCGAAAGATAGAGTCATATTGAAATCAATTCGCTACACAATCACAGAAGATCAAATTGATAGATTGTTGCTACTACGATGAACTCAAACAAAGGAAAACTCAAATGAACCTCCACATGTTTCTTATAACAATCAGTTGTCTCATTGGTCTGGTTGTTGCTATGCACATTGCATTCTATGGTTTCATGCGCTTCAAGGTTGGAACCGCAGCAGACGGTAAGTTCATTGCAAAGACTGCACTAATGTCGTCTTTCATTGTCTCTTGCTACTCGCTACTACTATACGGGTTTCATTACATCCGATGATTGGTGATGAGTCTTTTGGCTTCGAACGAACAATTAGAAAGCAGGATTCACGCGGTTGGTCTCTGCCTGTTTGGATAGTGTGGTTGGTTGCATTCTTTCTACTTGGAAGTATGATGGCTCATTGCTATTATAGGAACATCGGATGATCGATAAATCTGAATGTAAAATTGATACTAATGGAACCAAACGCTGGTATCTCAATGGCAATCGTCATCGGGAAGATGGACCTGCTGTTGAGTATGCTAATGGAGACAAATGTTGGTATCTCAATGGCAAGCTTCATCGAGAAGACGGACCTGCTATTGAGGGTGCTAGTGGAGACAAATATTGGTTTCTCAATGACAAATCTCATCGAGAAGACGGACCTGCTACTGAGTTTGCTAATGGAGAAACTCGATACTGGATCAATGGCAATTATATTCCACAACTCGATAACAAACGCATTTATGGAAAAGAGAAACTACAAAAAGTTCTGTTGCTAATATGATTCGTTGGCTCATATGGTTTGCAATTAGAATTGTATTTACAATCGCTTGTATGTTCACGATGCAGAACATTATTGGCAAATTAGGATATACGATTCCATCGAGCACAATGATTGTTAGTTCAGTAATCATCATCCTTGCTATTAGGATGTGGTCATCAAATCCAAAGGAGAATTAGAATGCAATATATCGTTCATAATCAAAACAATGTTGAAAACTTCGAGCAATCAATCCAAAATATAGAAGGTGTTCGTGTCATCCAATCAATGGGATCATCTATGATGTTAGTTGATGTATCACACGACGCAATTGATGCGTTGAAAAAACTTGGATACTCTGTCTTTCCTAATTTTACTGTTGAGTCAGCGTAGGAAAATTAGAATCCTAAAAGGAATTGAAGTCGCCATGAACAATATGAACAATAAAGTTCCATTCCGCACGTGGCTAAAATATGCATTATTGCATGCATTATTGCATCCATTGCAACTACCATTAGTAGCTTTCACAATGATTATTGGCGTTGCCAATTGGCAACTGTGGTGGCCTATCGCGTGTTTTGTTTGTCTCGAATTGTTAATGTTAGCGATTATGCTTACGTCGAAAACGTTTCATAAGTATGTTAGAAAACAATTAGACAATGTTGAAATACAGAAGCGCCAAGATGAATGGCTAAAAACTATTGAAGGTGTTCGGGCATGCGACCAAACAACAGTCAATAAATTGAAGGAAAAAATTGACAGGTTCGGATCCACAATCAGATCAAACACACTCATAGTAAATGAATGTCGTCGTCTGCTCAATGTCTATGTTCAAATATCACGCTCATTAGTAGGATGTGTAGGAGAACCTGATGATCTTCATTATAAGATCCATGAACTTAGCACGAGAACTAATAGAACGGCAGTCGAAGACGAACGTCTTGATCGTCTGCGAAAGCATAGGGACTTGTTGAGAAAGAACAAAGCAGATTATGAATTGATTGCGAATCAGCTTGCGTCAATTCAGGAATTGATTGAATACACAATCGCAAAAGCATCATCATTCCCGCCAAATCTAACAAAGATCCGTGTCAGTATTGAGAGTTCTATGGAAACGAGCATTAGTGAAGAGGTATTGAAAGAGATGGAAGAGTTTGCTGGTATTGATGAACATATGGAGTTGTCTTGAAAACATTCAATAGTATAGAAGATCTTCGCAAAGAATATCCTTATGCAGTTGAGTCTATTGAGATTGAAAACAAGATGCAATTTACTGATGCGCGATTTATTGTTGCTGGCGTCGGCAGAGATTCAAATGATGATTGTATAATTGCATTGTTTGATATCAGTCATACTTGTGATAGTGATGGTAATACATACAATGATAACGAAGTGTTAGTTTGTTTGTTATGTGATATCTTAGCAGGAGAACCACTCGTTGATGAGTATTATGTCATACCGAAAGACGAAGCATATCGTCAGTTAGCACTACTCACATGATCCTATTCACATTCAAAGAAGAGCCAGAAACTCGCGGGACATCCTATTCTTCCGCATTCCGTTGGTCATTCCAAATTGAATGGAATCATATTGGCTTCGTTCATCAATGCCAAGATAGGAAGACACAAGAGTGGCACGATAGCGGTTGCACAAGATATGATATGTGGCTAACAAAACGCTTCCGTATTGGTTCCTATCACACTTATTATGACGGACCGAATTGTATGTTTCAATTAGGATGGATACAGTTTTGTTGGTCAAATGATAATTGCAAGAAGTGCTGGGGGTAAAAGGATGAGTTGTCCGCATTGTAAAATGGAACCAGATGTTTGTCAATTGTCCAAAGATAAGCCCCATCGTATTCTTAACAATAGGTGTATCGCTTGCGGGTTTCTTAGGTATAGTCATTGGGATGCAAAAGATGGTAGGATTTTTTGTCCAGCCAATACAAAGACTTGGCAATTAGCTCAGCCGAATACTGAATGGAAAGTTGAGTGAATGCACATTCCAGTATTGTCTTGGAGCAACAATGAGAACATCAATTATATTCGCAGCATTAGGTCTAATCTTTCTCGCATCAGCATGTGATGGATCACTTCGAGTTCATCCCGTTCATGTAGACGAAAGAGTAGATGTGAATCATCGAGATCATCACGATAATGATCGTCATGACAATAATGATCATCACGAAGACCATCGGTAATATTCTCGCATTAGAGAATGAATCCAAAAGACCTATACACACTAACAAAATTGTTCGAGAAACAAGCACAGATGGCACCGCCACAAGTCAAAGCAAAGGGCGATCCAAAGCAACAGCATATTGCACAAGAACCAGATGTAATTGCTGCTATGACACGAATGAAATTGGTTCCAGTAAAGACATCATTAGTGGTTCCAGTATTCAGTCGTGCTAATGTGTATAACAATACTAAGATTACAGTGTCATTGACATTGCAACCAGATTACGGTGTTCTATTCCATACGATGTTAGAGCCGGGCGATTTAGAAAAAGCCAAAAAGATAGACACTATGTTGGGCGTTCAGTTTGGTAAGAGTGTTGGTGAAGCAATGAAGAAGGCTGGAATTGTTGTGGATCACGATGTTTATGTTCCATACTTCACATTAGATTACAAGACTACGAAGCCAAATTGGCGAGAATAGTATAGGCAAAATATGCGGCAAGAATACCCCGTTGATGTCTGGCTTAGAAAGAATATCCTCGTAAGACACAGAGTGATGATGACATTGATTGTATTCTGGATGGCTGGATTGGTGTATTACAAGGCGCCGGAATATGGAAGATTGTTTGAAATGACAATCGTTATGCTGTGGTTGATTGGTATTATTCCAATTGTAATTGGAAAGATAATCTGGAATTACAATCACCCTGATTATACTAATCATTATTGTGATAGTTGTGGTAGTAAAGATTGTTGTGTAAAAGAAGTCCATGAAGATGATGAGGAAGAACCTCAGGAATAAAGGGAGTTGTAAGATGCCAAAGTATGAGCCAAATCCATTCCGTGCTTATTCACCAGAGGATGTAAAGCGTCTTCGTGGTAGTTATAATATTGATTATACGATATCCCGCCTTGGATCCAATCGACTATGGGATCTTTTTAACACTGATCCTAATCCGCTTCGATCATTAGGATGCATGGATGGTAATCAAGCAATAGAGATGGTGTTAGCAGGTGCCACTACACTATATTGTAGTGGTTGGCAGACAAGTGCTCGTCAGTTATTGCCAGATATGGGCTTATATAATTCTGAGAGCGTTCCTAACTTGGTAAAAGAACTCAACTCAGCATTGCTTGCTGCCGATCGATATGAGCATTCATCTGGTGGAGCAAAGAGGAATTGGCTTGTTCCTATCATTGCAGATATGGATAATGGATTTTCGACTATAAAGAATACCTACTTGCTTATGCGCAACATGATTGAGAGCGGAGCATCGTGCCTTCATATTGAAGATCTGCATGAAAAAAAGTGCGGACATATGAGCGGACGCTGCGTTGTTCCAACAAGCGCGCATGTAAAACGATTGATTAGCGCGAGACTTGCAAGCGATGTGTGTAATGTTCCGGTTCTAATTGTAGCCAGAACAGACATCAATGGATCGAAATATGTTATGTCGGACGCTGACCCACAAGATCATAGGTTCATCAACTTCGATAAGAGAACGGATGATGGATTTTATGAACTGAAAGGTGATCCAGTTGAGCGAAGTGTTGCTCGTGCGTTGAGTTTTGCAAGTGTATCCGACGCAGTTTGGATGGAAACGGATAAGCCAGATTTAGGTGAAGCGGCAGCATTCGCTCATGGTGTTCATGAGCATGCTAAGGACAAGTTGCTATTTTATAATTGCAGTCCTTCATTCAACTGGAAACGCCATCTATCTGATAAAGAGATTGCGGAGTTTCAGGATAAACTTGGTGAGTTAGGTTTTCGTTTTAACTTCATAACGCTTGCAAGTTTTCATTCTAACAACCTATCATCGTATAAACTTGCTAACGCATATCAAACAGAAGGAATGACAGCGTTCGTTCGTCTTCAACAAGAAGCGCTTGACTGGCAAGCAACCAAAGGTTATACTGCGGTGAAACATCAGTCGTTCGTAGGAACGGGATACTGGGATGACATTCAACAGATTGTTGATGGGCACGGGAATACTGCCGCCCTAGCCAACAGCACCGAAGCGCATCAATTCTAAAAGCAAATGCATCTCATTCCAACACTAATTACAGCCACTCTTGGACTATCAATAGTTGCATTCGGCGTCTTTTTCTTATACAAAGATCATAAGCGCGCCATGGCAAAGATTGAAAAGAAACACAAAGAAAGCATGGAGTTATTTTCTGCACTTGGAATACAACCCAGTTTCACTATTACGATTCCTAACGTTCAACTCCCTAACGTTCAGTTTCAACAATCACAATACCAATTTACCACCACAACTACATCAATCAAAATGAGTCATGCTTGCTCCGTATTACAAGCATTGTCCGAACTCTCAGCGCCGAAGTCAATGTATGTAAAACACTATCTCAAATACGCCAACGACGATCCTCATTGGAAGGAATACTTCCTAACATTCTGCAAGGACAACAACATCGATATCACTGAAAATGATATTCACAATGGAGAATTGTTGAAATGAATATCTTCGTTCTCGATACTAACAACATTCAACATTGTGCCACGTATCACAACGATCGTCATTGTGTCAAGATGATCCTTGAAACAACTCAACTCCTCAACAACGCTCTCATTGCAAACGATATATCATATACGCCCGTCTATAAGCCATCACATCAAAATCATCCGTGTTCAATATGGGCTGGTAAATCATATGCTAATTTTGATTGGCTAACAGAACTTGGTCTCGCATTATGTTCCGAATATACATACCGCTATAACAAAATCCATAAGTGTCAATCAATAATCGAAAACATAAAGCATTCCAATAGAAGAGTATCAATCCGAAACATTGGACTAACGGATTTTCCAAAGTGTATGCCAGATCAATATAAGGTTGATGATATTGTTGAGTCGTATCGCAATTACTACATTGGCGAGAAGAGAAAACTTGCAACATGGAAAAACAGATCGGTTCCGTATTGGTGGAAATAATGATCTGCCCTAACTGCAACAAGACTATTACTAATAATGACACCAGGATATGTGATTGCGGTTTAGTATTTTACCTTCAACATACTGCTACATCACCGGAATGGTATTGCGCGCATCTATCCATTCGTATAGAGGATAAATTATACATACTTGAATGGAATATAGATCGCAAATCGATTCACTGCTACTGCTACAATACCAAAAGAGGAGTTCTCCTCCATTGTCAATTCAATCTTCCACTATCATCAAACTGGAACGCAGACAAGCTTGCAAAGTTCTTGGTGTTATTATGATTCAATATCTCGCAAACTTCGGTGGCATTCTAACAATCCTAATCTTCATACACTTCTTCACTGATTGGTTGTTCCAATCTCATGCGGAAGCAATGGTTAAACACAATCACAGTGCTATTAGAGCGAAGCATTGTGCAATCTATACGCTTGGTTTCGTTCCATTGTTGGCTCTTACAGTAAGTCCGTTCGAGTTTCTTGCAAGCATTAGTATCCTATTCTTCTCTCACTTCTATCTGGATACATACCACTTGGTATTTTTATGGGCGAAATACATTCGTCGCCCGCCAGAAATGAATGAGGATCCAGTTGGTGGTTTCATTCAATTCGTATCTACTCCTCTTGGCAAGATATTGATGATTGCAATAGATCAGATCTCACATATCACCTGCTTGTTGCCAGTGGTGTGGATGATTATGCGACATCTACCTACATCTTGACAAGCGGCGCGATCGTGCTTATATTATACTCACCATGAAGAACCTAAAACATCACTACGAAACTTCTTTTATTCATGGCAATCACGGAATATGGTTGTTCGTAAAAAAGGATAACGTGCTTGTATTCGAGCAAGCAGGACTAACGCTTGACGAAGCGTGTCAATGGATCAAACAAATTGTTGAACATGAAGAGACATATGTTCCGCCTCCATTGGATTCTAAATGGCGTAAGTAATGGCAACTAATTGCAAGCACGCTCGGATGGAATGCATGAACCGCCATACTGGCGATTGTCTTGGTTGCGGTAAGTCTGCTATCAAAGTCATTGACGATCTACTCAAACAAATTGAAGAACTAAAAGCACAAATCAAAGGATAAACTCAAATGTTCAACGCATTCATTGTCGCTCTTGCTCTCGGTTCAATGTATTCACCTTCGCGTGTTGCATTCGTTGCAGGAAACATTCCTGCTGATCATGATAAGATCATTGTTCTTCCACAAGCAAAGGCTGGTTATTATTACAGCATCAATGTTCGTGGTCTATCTGCTGGTGGAGATATTGATTGCGCTCTGCTACAAAAGAATCCAAACGGTCAGGGATATGTTGTCAAGTATCTTCAAGAGGACAATGCGAACAAATGTTCGTTCGGATTTTATGCCACAAGCAATGATACTTACAAGTTGTGGCTTGTCAATTTTGGCAATGTCAATGATGCATTCGATGTCAGCGTTTCGCAATAAAGAATAAGCAAATGTTATATGGTAAACTAAGCTCATTTATTGATAAGTTTTACAGGTTCAACATTGGACTTGCATTGTTTTTCGGTGTGTTATTCGTACGAGCATTCGCTGTAATGCAGTTATGGAACTGGTTCGTTGTTGTTGCAGCGAATGTTAATCGTATTCCGTTGGCGATAGCATTCGGACTGATGCTACTTGTCATGTTATTCACATGGGGTCTTACATCAAGAAGTAATGATAGTAGTAGTTCATTCCTTGAATCAACCCTAAGAAATCTTCTTCGTGAAGTTATTGCATGCTGTGGAGCATTGGTTATTGGGTATTTTATTCACGCTTGGTATATCAATTAGACTTTCGATGTCAGCGTTTCGCAATAAGAGAGTTCATGCAATCTACATGTATAGTTGAAACTACTGGTCATTTTATTGGAGCCAAGTATTGGCGTCTCAATAATGGTCTTGGGGGTCTTCATAGGGATGAGATTGATCCTGAAACTGGACTGACATTGCATGCGGTTGAATATCCCGGTGGCAATAAAGAATGGTGGCAAAACGATATACTGCATCGGGACGACGGACCTGCTGTTGAGTATGCTGATGGATTCAAATGGTGGTATCTCAATGGCAAACTTCATCGGGAAGACATCAATCCCGAAACGGGATTGACGATGCCTGCTGTTGAGTATACTAATGGAACCAAAGAATGGTATCTCAATGGCAATCTCCATCGGAAAGATGGACCTGCTGTTGAGTTTGCTGATGGTAGAACTTACTACTATATCAATGGCAATTACATTCCACAACTTGATAACAAACGTATCTATGGAAAAGAAAAACTTGCCATTGCTCTACTCTTGATGTAAGTAATGATTGGGTAAATACTATGCTAATTGAAGACGTCATTTTCCTATTGGTATCGCTTGGAGTAATCGCTGGTGTTGGTCATACAATACT
>Ga0265327_10000814_pt1 | contig 47176 bp, 43 predicted proteins | sample 41621metaG_FD_202089 | JGI IMG/M metagenome (GOLD analysis project Ga0265327, IMG submission 202089) | Rhizosphere microbial communities from Carex aquatilis grown in University of Washington, Seatle, WA, United States - 4-16-21 metaG | ecosystem: Host-associated > Plants > Roots > Rhizosphere... | reverse complement strand
CAGCCGTAGCACGGGCGCCCGCGAGGCCGCTTCTGCGACTTCGAGCAATTCGCAGCCATCGCCCATCGGCGTGGCCATGAATTCCTTCAGCACCTCGAGCGCCTGCGGCCGGAACGCCGTGAGCCAGAGCCCGTGGTGCAGTGCCTCGATGCCGGCGGCAGGCGCGACCTCGCCCCAGATTTCGCGGGCGCGACGGGCCCGGCGCCAGGTGTCGCCGGCGCCCTGCCCGGTCACGGTGATGAAGCCGAAATTGCGGATCGATGCGCCGACGCAGGCCGCGTCGCGCTCGACCACGCAGACCTTGAGTCCGCGGCGCGCCGCCGTGTAGGCATGCGCCAGGCCGACGATGCCGGCGCCGACGACCACGAGATCGAAATGGGTGGAACTGCTTGTCATTGAACCTTGTCGTGAGCGCTCGACGCGCAGGCGCACGCCAAGCCCGGGTGCGCCGACCGGCCAGTTTGCCAAGCGAGAAATACAGCCATGTGACAAGGACCGGTCGGCAGCCACTCCCTAGAATCGCAGGCCATGGCACTCAACCTCCGAGACATCGAAACCCTGTTCGCGCGCCGCGGCGGCGAGCAGTACAGCGGCGAGCCGGTCACGCAACTTCAGCATGCGCTGCAGACCGCGCTGCGTGCCGAGCTCGATGGCGCCGACGACGAACTGGTGACTGCCGCGCTGTTGCACGACCTCGGCCACCTGCTCAACGAGCAGGGCGAATCCCCCAGCCTGCGCGGCATCGACGACCTGCACCAGTTCTATGCGCTGCCCTTCCTGCGTGGCGTGTTCGACGACAAGGTGCTGACGCCGATCAAGTGGCACGTGGATGCCAAGCGCTATCTCTGCGCGACGCACGCGCGCTACTGGGACGGCCTGTCGGCCGACTCGAAGCGCAGCCTCGAACTGCAGGGTGGCGTCTTCTCCCCCGAAGAAGCCACGCGGTTCATCGAACAGCCCCACGCCGCCGATGCCGTCCGGCTGCGCCTCTGGGACGACCTTGCCAAGGAAGCCGACCGCCCCACGCCGCCGCTCGCGCACTTCCTGGCGCGCGCGCAGCGTTGCATGCTGACGTGACGCCAAGCGCCTCGGTCGGCGGCGCCGTGCTGTTTCGGCGCGCCCTGTGAGGCCGCGATCAGCGTCGCGGGCGTGATGACCTTGCGGCTGGCTTGACGCTGGCTGCCACCGCCGGCTCGGCCCGCACGCAGTCGGCGTAGTAGCGCTTCTTGCCGGTGGTCTCGTCGATGCGTCCGACCAGCCCGTGGATGTCGGTCTCGAAGCCCGGGCACTCGGTGTTGAACTCGCGCGCGAACTTCAGGTAGTCGACGATCTTCTTGTTGAAGACCTCGCCCGGGATCAAGAGCGGGATGCCCGGCGGGTACGGCGTGATCAGGCTGGTCGTGATGCGGCCTTCGAGGTGGTCGATCTCGACCCGCTCGGTCTTGCGGTGCGCGATGTGGGCGAAGGCATCGCTCGGCTTCATCGCCGGCGTCAGGTCGCTCAGGTACATCTCGGTGGTCAGGCGCGCGACGTCGAAGCGCGCATAGAGCTCGTGGATGTGGTGGCACAGGTCGCGCAGGCCCAGGCGCTCGTACTTGGGGTGCGCCTGGCAGAACTCCGGCATGATCCGCCACATCGGCTGGTTGCGCGCGTAGTCGTCCTTGAACTGCTGCAGCGCCGTCAACAGCGTGTTCCAGCGGCCCTTGGTGATGCCGATCGTGAACATGATGAAGAAGCTGTAGAGCCCGGTCTTCTCGACGATCACGCCATGCTCCGCCAGGAACTTGGTGACGATGCTGGCCGGGATGCCTGTCTTTGCGAACTTGCCGTTGAGATCCAGCCCCGGCGTCACGATGGTCGACTTGATCGGGTCCAGCATGTTGAAGCCGTCGGCCAGCTTGCCGAAGCCGTGCCATTTGGCCGTGCGCGACTCGCCCTTGATGATCCAGTCGTCGGCGCGGCCAATGCCTTCGTCGACCAGCTTCTCGGGGCCCCAGACCTTGAACCACCATTCGTCCTTGCCGAACTCGGCCTCGACCTTGCGCATGGCGCGGCGGAAATCGAGCGCCTCGAGGATGCTTTCCTCGACCAGCGCGGTGCCGCCGGGCGGCTCCATCATCGCGGCGGCGACGTCGCAGCTGGCGATGATCGCGTACTGCGGGCTGGTCGACGAATGCATCAGGTAGGCCTCGTTGAACAGGTCGCGGTCGAGCGCCCGGTTCTGCGAGTCCTGAACCAGCACGTGGCTCGCCTGGCTGATGCCGGCCAGCAGCTTGTGGGTCGACTGGGTCGCGAAGACCAGCGAGTCGCGCGGGCGCACCCGGCGCTTGCCCATCGCGTGGTAGGCGCCGTAGAACGGATGGAAGGCCGCGTGCGGCAGCCAGGCCTCGTCGAAGTGCAGCGTGTCGACGTAGCCGTCGAGCATGTTCTTGATGGTCTCGGTGTTGTAGATCACGCCGTCGTAGGTGGACTGCGTGAGCGTCATCACGCGCGGCTTGACCTTGTTGGCGTCCACATGCGAGAGCAGCGGGTTGGCCGCGATCTTGGCCTTGATGGCCTCGGGCTCGAACTCGCTCTTGGGGATCGGGCCGATGATGCCGAAGTGGTTGCGCGTGGGCTTCATGAAGACCGGAATCGCGCCGGTCATGATGATCGCGTGCAGGATCGACTTGTGGCAGTTGCGGTCGACCACCACCACGTCGTCGGGCGCGACCGTGTGGTGCCACACCATCTTGTTGCTGGTGCTGGTGCCGTTGGTGACGAAGAAGCAATGGTCGGCGTTGAAGATGCGCGCCGCATTGCGCTCGCTGGCCGCCACCGGCCCGGTGTGATCCAGCAACTGGCCCAGTTCTTCCACCGCATTGCAGACGTCGGCACGCAGCATGTTCTCGCCGAAGAACTGGTGGAACATCTGGCCGACCGGGCTCTTGAGGAAGGCGACGCCGCCCGAGTGGCCCGGGCAGTGCCACGAGTAGGAGCCATCTTCCGCGTAGTCGATCAGCGCCTTGAAGAACGGCGGCTGCACGCCTTCCAGGTAGCTCTTCGCTTCCCGGATGATGTGGCGCGCCACGAACTCCGGCGTGTCCTCGAACATGTGGATGAAGCCGTGCAGCTCGCGCAGGATGTCGTTCGGGATGTGGCGCGAGGTCTTGGTCTCGCCATAGATGTAGATCGGCACGTCGGCGTTCTTGCGCCGCACTTCGCCGATGAAATTGCGCAGGTTCAGCACCGCCGGGTCGAGGTCCGGTCCGACCGTGAATTCCTCGTCGTCGATCGACAGGATGAAAGCGCTGGCGCGGCTCTGCTGCTGGGCAAACTGGCTCAGGTCGCCGTAGCTGGTGACGCCAAGCACCTCGAAGCCCTCGCTCTCGAAGGCCTGGGCCAGCGCCCGGATGCCGAGGCCCGACGTGTTCTCGGAGCGGAAGTCCTCGTCGATGATGACGATCGGAAAGCGAAATTTCATGAGCAGTGCTCCGGACGGGAAAATAGGCGCGAAGTGTACGGAATTCGAATGAAAGTTCGAGCCGGCCCGCATTCGATTCGACGCGACGTTGCCAAAGCGCTGAAAGCGCACTGCTACAATCGAGGGCTTCGGAGCGGTGGATGAGCGGTTTAAGTCGCACGCCTGGAAAGCGTGTGAGGGTTAATAGCCCTCCGCGGGTTCGAATCCCGCCTGCTCCGCCAGACCACAAGCAAGACGGGCCGCAAGGTCCGTTTTGCTTTTCTGGCCCGACAAGTTCTCACATCAGCTCCCGTCGGTTGCAGCGGCCATGAAAAAAGGGCCCGAAGGCCCTTTTCCTGGTAGCGAAGCCCGAAGGCGACGCGATCAGCGCACCACGGCGATCTGCGTGCGCTGGCCACCCTTGTAGGTGTAGAGCGTCAGGGCGCCGTTCTTGATGTCGCCCTTTTCGTCGAAGGCGATCGGGCCGGTCAGTCCCTTGTAGTTGATCTTGCCGACTTCGGGCAGGTACTTCTCGGGGTCGGCCGAACCGGCGTTCTGCATGGCCTGGGCCAGCACTTCGACCGCGTCGTAGACGTACGGCGCGTAGATCTGCACCTCGACGCCGTTCTTGGTCTTGAAGGCTGCCTTCCAGGCTTCCAGGGGCGCCTTGAAGTCGCCCTCGACGCCGCCGGCTTCGGCGCAGACCACCTTGTCTTCACCGATCGCGTCGCCGGCCAGCTTGGCCAGTTCGGCGGTGCAGAGGCCGTCGCCGCCCATGAACTTGACGTCCATGCCGAGCTGCTTGACCTGCTTGAGCATCGGGCCGCCGACCGCGTCCATGCCGCCGAAGAAGATCACGTCGGGGTTGGAGCCCTTCAGCTTGGTCAGGATGGCGTTGAAGTCGGTCGACTTGTCGGTGGTGAACTCGTGGCCGACGATGGTGCCGCCGGCGGCCTTGGCGGCCTTCTCGAATTCTTCGGCGACGCCCTGGCCGTAGGCGGTGCGGTCGTCGATCACGGCGATGTTCTTGCCCTTGAGCGTCTCGACCGCGTACTTGCCCAGCGTGCCGCCGAGCTGCGTGTCGTCAGCCACCACGCGGAAGGCCGTCTTGAAGCCCTGGCGGGTGTACTTCGGGTTGGTCGCCGACGGCGAGATCTGGGGAATGCCGGCGTCGCTGTAGATCTTCGATGCCGGGATGGTGGTGCCGGAATTCAGGTGGCCGACCACGCCGTTGACCTTGCTGTCGACCAGCTTCTGGGCCACTGCGGTGCCTTGCTTCGGGTCACCCGCGTCGTCTTCGGCGAGCAGTTCGAACTTGGCAACCTTGTCGCCGATCTTGATGTTGCGCGAGTTGAGGTCGTCGATGGCCATGCGGGCACCGAGCTCGTTGTCCTTGCCGAGGTGGGCGATGGCGCCGCTGGTGGGAGCCACGTGACCGATCTTGACGACGAGCGCATCGGCCGGAGCTGCCGGAGCGGGTGCGGCGGCAGGAGCGGCCGCAGTGGGTGCGGGAGCCGCTGCGGGTGCCGCGGGCTCGTCCTTCTTGCCGCAGGCCACGAGCGCGAGAGTGGCCAGGGCGACGGCAGTCCATTTCAATTGCATGGGAAACCTCCAGAACATAGATAGATAGAGAGTTGAAACCGGTCTTTGGACCCGGGCACATCGACTGAGCAAGTATCGCGCCGCGGGTGCGCAGCGCCCTCGCGCTTTCGACCCGGCGCGCAGTTTAGCCCAAGCTCCGAGGGCTCAATGCTGGCGTAGACCCGGGGTTTCCATCCGAAAGCTCGCTCGCCAGCGCCTCGCTGATGAGGGCGCGCAGGATCGATTCGATCTCGTTGCGCAGACCGGGGATCATCGCGTCGAGGTGAAGCTGAACTGCAGCTGACACGGCGTCGCTCACCCGCTCTTCCAGCGACAGGTCGACCCGCTGCAGCACCCGGTGCAGCAGTTGCTCCTCGAGATTGAAGGCCTCGGCCTCGGACAGCTGCGCCTGCGGGCTGAGGGCTACCGCTGCTGAAGGGTCGGCCGCATTTGCCGCGGCGGCTTCTGCCTCGGCCTCCTGGGCCGCCGTCGACGACTCGGAAGTCGCCGGCGCAGCGGCCGGCGCCGGCTCCGCGGGCAACTCGAGCACCGTCGTCAGGGTGGGCACGAAACGCGGCGGCGTGCGCTGCGGGCCGGTGCTCATGACGCGCCGCCCGAGCCGCCGTAGGCGTGGGTGCGGATCGCGTAGCCGCGATCCTTGTAGTGACGCCAGCGCTGGCGGCCGGCGGCCTTGTCGGCGTCGTCGCTGCCGACGATGTCGATCAGCCGCTCGAAGCGCTCGAAGCGCGCCGGCAGCCCGGACGCGAGGTTGACCAGGATCGGCCGGTCGGGCAATGCCGCATCGCCGCTCTCTGCCAGCAGCACCGGCGAGCGCTCGACGACGAAGGCCTCGTCGGTGCTGCGGCAGTGCGGGACGAACTCGCTCGGGCCCAGTGTCCACAAGGCCTGGTCGAGCGTGTCGAGCAATCCTGCATCGGCCACCACCACCAGCCGCGCCCCATGCGCCGCGACGGCCTTGCGCAGCAGCCGGCAGGCGTAGTCCACCTTGTCCGGCATGTTGTAGTGGCCGTCGATCTCGGTCACGCCGCCTTCCGGGACTTGCGCGCCTTCGGCGGCTTGGCAACCGCTGCCTGGGCCGAGGCGACCCCAGCCTCGCGGCTGCGGCTCAGCAGCCAGGCCAGCAGCAGGCCGACCGGCCGTCCGGTGGAGCCCTTGACGGCGCCGCTCTTCCAGGCGGTTCCGGCGATGTCGAGGTGGGCCCAGGGATAGTCGGCGCTGAAGCGCTGCAGGAACTTGGCGGCGGTGACCGCGCCGGCGGCGCGGCCGGCGATGTTGGCCACGTCGGCGAAGTTGGTCTTCAGGCCCTCGGCATAGTCGTCGTCGAGCGGCAGCCGCCAGCAGCGGTCTTGCGCCGTCTCGCCGGCGGCCTGAAGCGCGGCGGCCAGCGCGTCGTCCGGGCTGAACAGGCCGCTGCGCACGCCGCCCAGTGCCACCACGCAAGCGCCGGTCAACGTCGCGATGTCGACCACCGCGGCCGGCGCGAAGCGCTTGGCATAGCTCAGCGCGTCGCAAAGGATAAGCCGCCCCTCGGCATCGGTGTTGAGGATCTCGATGGTCTGCCCGCTCATGCTGGTCACCACGTCGCCGGGCTTGATCGCGCCGCCGTCGTTCATGTTCTCGCACGAGGGCACGAGACCGACGACGTTGATCGGCGGCTGGATGTCGCCCAGCGCCCGGAACACGCCCAGCACGCTGGCCGCGCCGCACATGTCGAACTTCATCTCGTCCATCTCGGCGGCCGGCTTGAGCGAGACGCCGCCGGTGTCGAAGGTGATGCCCTTGCCCACCAGCACGACCGGCGCCTGGTCCTTGGGGCCGCCCTGGTAGCGCAGCACGATGAAGCGCAGCGGCTCGGTCGAGCCCTGGGCGACCGCGCTGAAGGCGCCCATGCCGAGCTTGGCGATCTCCTTCGGGCCCAGCACCTCGCACTTGACCTTGGGCAGGTCGGCCAGCTTCTTCGCGGCATCGGCCAGCATGCTCGGCGTGGCATGGTTGGCCGGCCGGTTGCCCCATTCCTTGGCGAATTCGATGCCGGCGACGGTGGCGGTCGCCTCGTCGAAAGCCTGCTGCAGTCCCTGGACGGACGGCACGCCGAAGCCCAATTGGCGCAGGCTGCGCGGCTCGGGCTTGGACTTGGTGGTGGTGTAGACGTAGCTGGCGTCGGCCGCGGCCAGTACCGCCGCATGCAGCGCGGCCGCATCGACCGGCTGCGCGAAGACGATCAGCGCCCGCTTCGGATTGCCGGCCTTGGCCGCGCCGATGGCGGCGGCGACCGCGCTGCGCACCGCGGCCGGCTTGCCGTCGCCGATCGACACCAGGAGCACCCTGGCGGCGCTCGCGCCTGGCGGCCGATGCAGGCTCAGGAGCTTGCCGGCCTTGTCGGGCAGGTCGCCGGACTTGAATGCGTCGGCCAGCACGTTGGCGAGGGGGTCCCTGGCGGCGACGGAACCGGGTGCGGCCAGCACGATCAGAAGATCGGCTTTCTCGGCGGCGGCCTGGGCGATGGAGAGGGTCTTGAGTTGAAAGTCCATAATCCTTTTTTATCCCTTGACGATGTTATTCCATTCCTCCCTACGCAAGGAGCTGTCGCGCAGCTTCGGCGCCACCCTGGTGGTGCTGGTCACGATCATGATGACCATGATGCTGATCCGCACGCTCGGCCTGGCCGCCCGGGGCAGCGTCAATCCCTCGGAAGTCTTCCTGGTGATGACCTACACGGTGCTCGGCTACATGCCCACCGTGCTGAGCCTGTGCCTGTTCATCTCGATCGTCAGCACCCTGTCGCGCATGTACCGCGAGAGCGAGATGGCGATCTGGTTCTCCAGCGGCCGCAGCCTGGTCAATTTCGTGCGGCCGCTGTTCCGCTTCTCGTGGCCGATCCTTCTCTTGATCGCGCTGGCCGCGCTCATCGGTTGGCCCTGGTCCAATTCGCAGACGCAGGGCCTTCGCGCGCGCTATGAGCAGCGCAGCGACATCGAGCGGGTGGCGCCCGGCGAGTTCCGCGAGTCGGCCGGCCGCATGCGGGTCTTCTTCATCGACAAGGACGCGCCGGACAGCTCCACTGCCAGCAACGTCTTCATCTCGTCGATCGAGCGCAACCTGCGCATCGTGACCTCGGCGCGCAGCGGCCGCATGGAAGACATCTCCGGCAGCCGCTACCTTCTGCTGTCCAACGGGCAACGCATCGAGCAGCCGTTGGTACCCTCCGAGAACGGCATCAAGGTCAGCGAATTCGGCACCTACGGCGCCAAGACCTCGACCCAGAGCAGCAATTCGACCGACACCACGCCGATGCAATCGCGCAGCACGCTCACGCTGCTGCGCGACCCGACCCCGGTGAACCGGAGCGAGCTGGCCTGGCGCCTGGGCATGATCTTCGCGGCGTGCAACCTGGTGCTGCTCGCGCTGACCCTATCGAGCGCCAACCCGCGGGTGAGCCGCAGCGGCAACCTGCTGTTCGGCCTGTTCGCCTTCGTCCTCTACTACAACATGCTCAACCTGGGGCAGAGCTGGGTCGGCCGCGGCCGCTACAGCGCCACCGGCTTCATGATCGTGCTGCACGGCGGCGTGCTGGTGCTGACGCTGCTCTGGCTGGCCAAGCGCCATTTCAACTGGGGCCGCCGCACGCGTGCGCCGCGGGTCCGCAACGAAACCCCGGCCACCGCGTGAAAACCATCCGCCGCCTGATCTATGTGGAGGTGGTGAAGGCCGTCGCCTTCGTCACACTGGGCTTCCTGAGCCTGTTCTTCTTCTTCGACTTCGTCGACGAGCTGCAGGCCATCGGCCGGCCCGATGCGCTGGGCTACGGCGCGGCGCAGGCGCTGCTCTACGTGTCGCTTCTGATCCCCAGCCATCTCTACGAGCTGCTGCCCATCGCGGTGCTGATCGGCACCATCTTCGTGATGGCGCGGCTGGCGCAGAGCTCCGAATACACCATCCTGCGCACCAGCGGGCTCGGCCCCTGGCGGGCCCTGCAGACACTTCTGCTGCTGGGTCTCAGCTTCGTGGTGCTGACCTTCGCGATCGGCGACTACATCGCGCCCTTCAGCGACCGGACCGCCCAGCTGCTCAAGGTGCGCTATCAGGGCAACTATTCGCTGATCGGCAATACCGGGGCCTGGCTCAAGGAGCGCCAGGGCAGCACTTCCTATGCGGTCAACGTGGTGTCGATGGCGCGCAACGGCACCCTGAAGGAGCCGCGCATCTTCGAATTCGACGGCCAGGGCTTCCTTGTGGCGCAGGTGACTGCGCCCGCCGCCTCGGTCGAGAAAGGCCACTGGACGCTGGTCGGCGCGCAGCGCGAGCAGTACGACACCCGCGGCACCGACACGCCGCGAATCACCACCACGACCGCCCCGACGCTCGACTGGCCGACCTCGCTGAGCCGCGAGATGGTGTCGGTGGCGCTGCTGCGGCCCGACCGCATGCGCACCCTCGACCTGTTCGACTACATCCGGCACCTCGATGCCAACGGCCAGGCGGCGCAGCGCTACGAGATCGAGTTCTGGCGCAAGGTGTTCTACCCGCTGTCCTGCCTGGTGATGATCGTGCTGGCCCTGCCCTTCGCCTACCTGCACTTCCGTCAGGCGGGCATCACCACCTACGTCTTCTTCGGCGTGATGATCGGCATCAGCTTCTTCCTGCTCAACAACGTCTTCGGCTACCTGGGCAACCTGGGCAACTGGACGCCATGGATGACGGCGGCGGCGCCCGGTCTGATCTATTCGGTGATGTCGCTGGGCGCCTTCAGCTGGCTGGTGCTGCGGCGCTAGCGGACCTTGGCCTATGAGCGCTTCGCTGGGCATCATCGTCTTCGCGCACGGCTCGCGCGATGAGCGCTGGCGTCTGCCGGCCGAGGCGCTGGCGCAGCGCGTGGCGGCGCTCGACCCCGAGGCGAAGGTGCGCTGCGCCTACCTGGAGCTGATCGAGCCCGACCTTGCCGGTGCAGCACAGGCGCTGATCGACGCAGGCGCCAGCGAGATCCGGGTGCTGCCCTTCTTCCTGGGCGTGGGCAAGCATCTGCGCGAGGACCTGCCGAAGCTGCTGCAGGGCCTGCGTCAGCGCCATCCGCAGGTGCGATTCACGGCCAGGCCCGCGGTCGGCGAAGACGCCGAGCTGATCGAGTTGCTGGCCCGGAAGGCGCTCGACCCCTGAGCGCGCATCAATGAATAGACCGGGAAGGCATAATGAATCCGGAAATAAGACGGAATCAGTTATGAATCTTCACCAGTTCAAGTTCGTTCAGGAAGCAGTCAGGCGAAACCTCAACCTGACCGAGGCCGCCAAGGCGCTCCATACCTCGCAGCCCGGCGTCTCGAAGGCCATCATCGAACTGGAAGAAGAACTGGGCGTCGAGATCTTCGCGCGCCACGGCAAGCGCCTGAAGCGGGTGACCGAGCCGGGCCAGCATGTGCTGGCCAGCATCGAGCTGATCATGCGCGAGGTCGGCAACCTGAAACGCATCGGGGAACAGTTCAGCGCCCAGGACAGCGGCACGCTGTCCATCGCCACCACCCATACCCAGGCGCGCTACGTGCTGCCAGTCCCGGTCGCAAAGCTGCGCGAGGCCTATCCGAAGGTGAACGTGAGCCTGCACCAGGGCTCCCCAGACCAGGTGGCGCGGATGGTGATCGACGAAGTGGCCGAGATCGGCATCGCGACCGAATCGCTGGCCGACTATGCCGAGCTGGTCACCATGCCCTGCTACGAATGGCAGCACGTGCTGGTGCTGCCGCAAGGCCATCCGCTGGCGGCCAAGGAGCGCATCTCGCTCGAGGACCTGGCCCTGGAGCCGATCATCACCTACCACCCCTCCTTCACCGGCCGCACGCGCATCGACCACGCCTTCGCGCAGAAGAAACTGACGCCGCGCATCGCGCTGGAAGCCATCGATTCCGACGTCATCAAGACCTATGTCCGGCTCGGCCTGGGCATCGGCATCGTGGCCGAGATGGCGGTGCGCGACGACTCCAACGCCGACCTGGTGGTGCGTCCGATGGGCCATGTCTTCGGCGTGAACATCGCGCGGGTGGCATTCAAGAAGAGTGCTTACCTGCGCAACTTCGTCTTCAAATTCGCCGAGCTGCTGTCGGATCGGCTCGACCGCAACCTGATCGCCAAGGCCTTGAGCGGTCACCAACAGGACTACGAACTGTGAGCCACGCTGAACCCCGCACGCCCGCCGTCCAGACCAAGCTGCCCGCGGTCGGCACCACCATCTTCACCGTGATGTCGGCGCTGGCCGCCGAGAAGAACGCGGTCAACCTCGGCCAGGGCTTTCCGGACTTCGGCTGCGACCCGGCGCTGCTCCAGGCGGTGACCGATGCGATGGCGGCCGGCCACAACCAGTACCCGCCGATGCCCGGCATCCTGCCGCTGCGCCAGGCGATCGGCGCCAAGATCGAGGCGCTCTACGGCCGCCGCTACGACCCGCAGTCCGAGATCACGATCACCGCAGGCGCCACCCAAGCCATCATCACCGCCATCCTCGCGGTGGTGCATGCCGGCGACGAGGTGATCGTGCTGGAGCCCTGCTACGACAGCTACGTGCCGAACATCGAGCTGGCCGGCGGCTCGGCGGTGCGAGTGCCGCTCGTGCCCGGCAGCTTCAGGCCCGACTTCGACAAGATCGCCGCCGCCCTCACGCCGCGCACCCGCGCGATCATCATCAACACGCCGCACAACCCCAGCGCCACCGTCTGGACCGAAGCCGAGATGCGTCGCCTCGACGAGCTGCTGGCGCCTACCGAGGTTCTGGTCATCAGCGACGAGGTCTACGAGCACATGGTGTATGCCGGCGCACAACACGAGAGCGCGGCCCGTTTCCCGGGCCTAGCGGCGCGCAGCTTCATCGTCAGCAGCTTCGGCAAGACCTACCACGTGACCGGCTGGAAGGTGGGCTACGTGGCGGCGCCGGCGGCGCTGAGCGCCGAGTTCCGCAAGGTGCACCAGTTCAACGTCTTCACGGTGAACACGCCGATGCAGCATGCGCTGGCCAGTTTCATGAGCAGGACCGAGCCCTACCTGGAGCTGCCGGCCTTCTACCAGCGCAAGCGCGACCTCTTCGCTGCCGGCCTGGCGAAGACGCGCTTCCGGCTGCTGCCTAGCGCCGGCACCTACTTCCAGTGCGTGGACATCAGCGCAGTGAGCGAGCTCGGCGAGGCCGACTTCTGCCAATGGCTCACCCGCGAGATCGGGGTGGCGGCGATCCCGCTGTCGGCCTTCTACGGCGACGAATTCGACCAGCGGGTGGTGCGCTTCTGCTTCGCCAAGAAGGACGAGACGCTGCAGGAGGCGATCGGCCGACTGGCCCGGCTCTGACAAGCAGGGTAGGCGGGACCTGACCGCCGAAGTGGATGGCCTCCCGCGGTGCAGGATCGACGCGGCGCCGAAGCTCTGGGCTTCCAAACAAATTCCGCCCTAGGAGAAGTCCATGTCCATCTCTTTGATTCTGCTGATCGTTGTGGTCCTGCTGCTGGTGGGCGCGCTGCCGAGCTGGGGCTACAGCCGCAGCTGGGGCTACGGTCCTAGCGGCGGGCTCGGACTGGTGCTGGTGGTGGTGATCGTGCTGGTGCTCATGGGTCGCATATAGCCAGCGAGGCCCCGGCCACCCAACAAAAAACCCGCCTCGGCGGGTTTTTTCTTGGGCGGTGCTTCATTCAGGCGTCCAGCTGCACCCAGAGCTTGTCGAGCCGCTTGACGCTCACCGGCTGCGGCGTGCGGAGTTCCTGCGCGAAGAAGCTGACCCGCAATTCCTCCAGCAGCCAGCGGAATTCGCTCATCCTTTCGTCGACCGCGCCCTTGCGCTCGGCCACGAGTCGCCAGTAGCGCTGCTCCTGCGGTCGCAATTCGGCCAGGCGCTGGGCATCGCGCGCCGGGTCGGCGCGCAGCTTGTCCAGCCGCATCACGATCGCTTTGAGGTAGCGGCTGAAGTGCTGCAGCCGCGGCCAGGGCGTGTCGGCGATGAAGCGCTTGCCCATCAGCCGCTGCAGCTGCTGCGCCGCATCGGCGACGGCCTCGGGCTGCACCTTGGTGTCCTTGATCTTGCGCGCAGCCTGCGCGTAGTCGACAAGGATGGCGCCGCCCAGCCGCGCGATCTCGTTGGCGATCAGCGTGAGCCGGCCGCGCCCCTCCTCCAGCCGGCGCTTGAAGGAAGCCTCGTCGGTCGGCAGCGGTTCCTGCAGGAAGGCGCGCTCGATCGCCACCTCGATGACTTGGGCGCGCAGCTCCTCGGCGGTGCCGAGCGGCATGTAGGCCACCGCCATCTTCTGTAGGTCGGGGATGTTCTTCTCGAGGTACTTGAGCGCGTCCTTGAGCTGCAATGCGAACAGGCGGCGCAGGCCGCTGCGGTGCTTGGCGGCGGCCAGCGCCGGCTCGTCGAAGACCTCGATCGTCACCGCGTCGCCGCCATCGACCAGCGCCGGGAAGCCGACCAGCGACTGGGCGCCGCGCCGCACCTCCATCAGTTCGGGCAGCTCGCCGAAGGTCCAGGCGGTGTAGCGCTGGCCAGCGGGCAAGGACGGCGTCGCGGCCTCGGGCGCCGGCGGCGCGCTCGTCGCGGGCGCATGCGGTCCGCGCGGCGCCTCGGCCGGCGCCTTGCGCACCTCCAGCCCGGCCAGGGCCTGGAAGGCACCACGGGCGCGCGCGCCCAGTTCCGCCTTCAGCGCGCCGAGGTTGCGGCCCATGCCGAGCTGCCGGCCGTGTTCGTCGACCACCCGCAGGTTCATGAACAGGTGCGGTGCCAGCATGTCGAGCTTGAAGTCGGCTCGCTTGACGTCGAGGCTGGTCTGGTCGCGCACCCGCTTCAGCAGCGCATCGGTCAGTGAGCCATGGCCGAAGACTTCGGGCAAGCAGAGCTCCTCAGCCAGGCGCGCGGCCGATTCGGGCAGTGGCACCAGCCGCGCCCGCGGCTTCTGCGGCAGGCTCTTCAACAGCGCCTGGATCTTGTCCTTGAGCATGCCGCTCACCAGCCATTCGCAGCGCTCATCGCTGACCTGGTTCAGCACGAACAGCGGCACGCTCACGGTGAGACCGTCTCTGGCGTCGCCCGGCTCGTGCAGGTAGCTCGCGGCGCAGTCGACGCCGCCCAGGCGCAGCGTGGCCGGAAACGATTGGGTGGTGATGCCGGCCGCCTGGTGCCGCATCAGCTCCTCGCGGCTCAGGAAGAGCAGGCGCGGCTCCTGCCTCGATCTGCCGCAGTACCAGTCCTCGAAGCCGGCGCCGTTGCACACCTCCGGCGGCAGCTGGGCGTCGTAGAAGGCGTAGATCAGCTCGTCGTCGACCAGCACGTCCTGGCGGCGAGACTTGTGCTCCAGGCCCTCGACCTCGCGCACCAGCTTGCGGTTCGCCGCGAGGAATGGCAGCCGGCTCTCCCACTGCCCGCCGACCAGCGCCTCGCGGATGAAGATCTCGCGCGCCGCCACCGGATCGACCCGGCTGAAATCGACGCGCCGCCCGCTGTAGACCACCAGGCCGTAGAGCGTGGCCCGCTCCAGCGCCGTGACCTGCGCGCCTTTCTTCTCCCAGTGCGGATCGAGCAGCTGCTTCTTCAGCAGATGCCCTGCCACCTGCTCGAGCCACTGCGGCTCGATGTTGGCGATGCCGCGGCCGAACAGGCGGGTGGTCTCGACCAGCTCGGAAGCGACGATCCAGCGGCCGGGCTTCTTCTTCAGGTGCGCGCCCGGATGCTTGTAGAACTTGATGCCGCGCGCGCCCAGATAGGCATCGTCGTCCTCCGGCTTCCAGCCGATGTTGCCGAGCAGGCCCGAGAGCATCGACAGGTGCAGCGGCTCGTAGCCGGCCGGCTGGGCATTGATGCGCCACTTGTGCTCGGCGACCACGCTCAGCAGCTGCGAGTGGATGTCGCGCCATTCGCGCACCCGCCGGATATTGATGAAGTTCTGCCGCAGCAGCTGCTCGTACTGGCGGTTGCTGAGCTTGTGCTGCGGAGCTTCGGCCACCGGAACGGCTGCGGATGAAGCGCCAGAAGGCACCCCACGACCGCGCGGCGCGGCGCCAGGGCCGCCGCGCGCATCCTGCAGCCACTTCCACAGCCGCAGGTAGCCGCTGAACTCGCTCTTGTCGTCGTCGAACTGGGCATGGGCCTGGTCGGCCTGCTGCTGCATCTCGAGCGGCCGGTCGCGCACGTCCTGCACCGACAGCGCGCTGGCGATCACCAGCACCTCTTCCAGCGCACCGCGCGAGCGGGCCTCGATGATCATCCGCGCCACCCGCGGGTCAAGCGGCAGCCGGGCCAGCTCGGCCCCCATGGCGGTCAGCGCGTTGGCATCGTCGACCGCGCCGAGTTCGTTGAGCAGCTGGTAGCCGTCGGCGATGGCGCGGCGCTGCGGCGCCTCCAGGAAGGGGAAGCGCTCCACGTCGCCGAGGTGCAGCGACTTCATGCGCAGGATCACGCCGGCCAGGGAGGAGCGCAGGATTTCCGGGTCGGTGAAGCGCGGCCGGCCCTCGAAGTCCTTCTCGTCGTAGAGCCGGATGCAGATGCCGTTGGCGACCCGGCCGCAGCGCCCGGCGCGCTGGTTGGCCGCGGCCTGGCTGATCGGCTCGACCAGCAGCTGCTCGACCTCGCTGCGGAAGGAATAGCGCTTGACCCGGGCGGTGCCGCTGTCGATCACGTAGCGGATGCCGGGCACCGTCAGCGAGGTCTCGGCCACGTTGGTGGCCAGCACGATGCGCCGTCCGGTGTGGCCGTCGAAGATGCGCTCCTGCTCGGCCTGCGACAGCCGCGCGAACAACGGCAGCACCTCGGCGGAGCGCATCAGCGGCTGGTGGCTCAGGTGCTTGCGCAGGTGGTCGGCGGCCTCGCGGATCTCGCGCTCGCCAGGCAGGAAGACCAGGATGTCGCCGGCGTTGTGCGGGTCGCGCCAGAGCTCGTCGACGCCCTCGGCGATCGCGTCGTTGAGGTCGTGGTCGCGCGATTCCTCGAACGGGCGCCAGCGCTGCTCCACAGGAAAAGTGCGGCCCGACACCATGATCGTCGGCGCCGGCGTCACGGGCCCCCACGCTCCGCGCTGCGCGTCGTCGCTGCCCCCCGGGGTGGTTTCGCCCGCCTTGGGGCGGCCCGGCGCCGGGCGAGCCGAAGCGAAATGCTGGGCAAAGCGGTCGGCGTCGATGGTCGCCGAGGTCACGATCACCTTCAGGTCGGGCCGGCGCGGCAGGATCTCGCGCAGGTAGCCGAGCAGGAAGTCGATGTTGAGGGACCGCTCGTGGGCCTCGTCGATGATGATCGTGTCGTAGGCCTTCAGCAGCGGATCGGTCTGGGTCTCGGCCAGCAGGATGCCGTCGGTCATCAGCTTGACCGAGGCCTCGCGCGACAGCCGGTCCTGGAAGCGCACCTTGTAGCCCACCACCTCGCCCAGCGGCGTGTTCAGTTCCTCGGCGATGCGCTTGGCGACCGAGGTGGCTGCGATGCGCCTGGGCTGGGTGTGTCCGATCAGCCGGCCCTTGCCCGGCGGCGCGTTGAGCTTGCCGCGGCCCAGCGCCAGCACGATCTTCGGCAGCTGGGTGGTCTTGCCCGAGCCGGTCTCGCCACAGACGATGACGACCTGGTTGGCCTCGATGGCGGCGCTGATTTCGTCGCGCCGCGCCGACACCGGCAGCGATTCGGGAAACTCGATTCGAAGAGGAGACGAAGACAAGGGGCAGTTCGGGGAAAATCCTCGATTATCTTTCGCCCGGCAATCCCGCCCCCGATCCACCCCGCCGATGTCCACCGTCTTCAACTTCACCTTCGTGCCCTGGTTCCGCTCGGTGGCGCCCTACATCCACATGCATCGCGGCAAGACCTTCGTGGTCGCGATGGCCGGCGAGGCGATCGCCGCGGGCAAGCTGGCGAGCATCGCCCAGGACCTGGCGCTGATCCAGAGCATGGGCGTGAAGCTGGTGCTGGTGCACGGCTTCCGGCCGCAGGTCAACGAGCAGTTGCGCGCCAAGGGCCATGAAGCGCGCTATTCGCACGGCATCCGGATCACCGACGAAGTGGCGCTCGACTGCGCCCAGGAGGCCGCGGGCCAGTTGCGCTACGAGATCGAGGCGGCTTTCAGCCAGGGCCTGCCGAACACGCCGATGGCCGGCTCGACGGTGCGGGTCATCTCGGGCAACTTCATCACCGCCCGGCCGGTCGGGGTGGTCGACGGCATCGACTTCCAGCATTCGGGCCTGGTGCGCAAGGTGGATTCGGCCGGCATCCGCCGGGCGCTCGACTTCGGCGCCATGGTGCTGCTGTCGCCCTTCGGCTTCTCGCCGACCGGCGAAGCCTTCAACCTGACCATGGAAGAAGTCGCGACCAGCGTGGCCATCACCATCAAGGCCGACAAGCTGATCTTCCTGACCGAGATCCCGGGCATCGCCCAGGACCCCGCCCTTCCGCTCGGGGAGGACAACCCGATCGACACCGAGCTGCCGCTCGACGCCGCGCGCAAGCTGCTGGCCACCCTGCCCGCGCCGCAGCGGCCCACCGACACCGCCTTCTACCTGCAGCACTGCGTCAAGGCCTGCGAGGCCGGCGTCGAGCGCAACCACATCCTGCCCTTCGCGGTCGACGGATCGATGCTGCTGGAGGTCTACGTGCACGACGGCATCGGCACCATGGTCATCGACGAGAAGCTCGAGTCGCTGCGCGAGGCGACGGTCGACGACATCGGCGGCATCCTGCAGCTGATCGAGCCCTTCGAGCGCGACGGCACCCTGGTCAAGCGCAGCCGCACCGAGATCGAGCGCGATGTCGCCCAATACACGGTGATCGAGCACGACGGCGTCATCTTCGGCTGCGCCGCGCTCTATCCCTACCCGGAGGCGCGCACCGGCGAGATGGCCGCGCTGACGGTGTCGCCGCAATCGCAAGGCACCGGCGACGGCGAGAGCATCCTGAAACGCATCGAGCACCGGGCCAAGGCCTCGGGCCTGGACAGCATCTTCGTGCTGACCACGCGCACCATGCACTGGTTCCTCAAGCGCGGCTTCCAGCAGGTCAACCCGGACTGGCTGCCCGAGGCGCGCAAACGAAAGTACAACTGGGACCGCAAGAGCCAGGTGCTGGTCAAGAAGCTGTAGCCGCACGCGCCCGATAATCCCAGTCCATGAATCCCCTGCTCGCCAAACTGCAGCCCTACCCCTTCGAGCGGCTGCGGCAGCTGTTCGCCGACGCGCGACCGAACCCTGAATACGCACCGATCAGCCTGGGCATCGGCGAACCCAAGCACGCCACGCCCGATTTCATCAAGGAGGCGCTGAAGGCCAGCCTGGGCACGCTGTCGGTCTATCCGGCCACCGCCGGCGAGCTGAAGCTGCGCGAATCCTTCACCGGCTGGCTGCAGCGCCGCTACCGGTTGGTTCTCGACGCGGCCAGCCAGGTGCTGCCGGTCAACGGCACCCGCGAGGCCCTGTTCGCGCTGTGCCAGGCGGTGGTCGATGCCAGCCGCAAGCCGGCGCCGGTGGTGCTGTCGCCCAATCCCTTCTATCAGATCTATGAAGGCGCGGCCCTGCTCGCGGGCGCCGATGCGCACTACGTGCCAAGCCTTCCGGAACGCAATTTCGCGGTCGACTGGGACAGCGTCACCGAAGACGTCTGGGCCCGCACCCAGCTGGTCTTCGTCTGCTCGCCCGGCAACCCGACCGGCGCGGTGATGCCGCTGGCCGAATGGAAGAAGCTCTTCGAGCTGTCCGACCGGCACGGCTTCGTCATCGCCTCGGACGAGTGCTATAGCGAGATCTACTTCCGCGACGAGCCGCCGCTGGGCGGCCTGGAGGCCGCCGCCGCGCTGGGCCGAAGCGACTTCCGCAACCTGATCGCGCTGACCTCGCTGTCCAAGCGCAGCAACGTGCCGGGCCTGCGCAGCGGCTTCGTGGCCGGCGACGCGGCGATCATCAAGTCCTTCCTGCTCTACCGCACCTACCACGGCAGCGCGATGAGCGGGCCGGTCGCGGCCGCCAGCATCGCCGCCTGGGGCGACGAGCGGCACGTGGTCGACAACCGCGCCATGTACCGCTCCAAGTTCGCGGCCGTGACCCCGCTCCTCGAGCCGGTGCTCGACGTACGGCTGCCCGATGCCAGCTTCTATCTCTGGGCCGGCATTCCGCCCGCCTGGCAGGGCGACGACGCCGCCTTCGCCCGGGCGCTCTACGCTCAATACAATGTGACGGTGCTGCCCGGCAGCTACCTGGCGCGCGAAGTGGCCGGCGTCAACCCAGGACGCGGGCGCATCCGCATGGCACTCGTGGCCGACACCGCCGAATGCACCGAAGCCGCGCAGCGCATCGTGAATTTCATCCAGAACCGAAGCCATCCATGACCCAACAACTCCAGACCATCATCGACGCCGCGTGGGAAGACCGCGCCAATCTTTCCGCTGCCGACGCGCCGCAGGAAGTCCGCGACGCGGTCGAGCACGTGATCGTCGAGCTCAACAACGGCAAGCTGCGCGTCGCCACGCGCGAGGCCGTCGGCCAGTGGACGGTGCACCAGTGGATCAAGAAGGCGGTGCTGCTGTCCTTCCGCCTCAAGGACAACGAGCAGATCCAGGCCGGCTCGCTGGGCTTCTACGACAAGGTGCCGACCAAGTTCTCGCACCTGTCGGCCGCCGAGCTCAAGGATTCGGGCGTGCGCGTGGTGCCGCCCGCGGTGGCGCGCCGCGGCAGCTACATCGCCAAGGGCGCGATCCTGATGCCCTCCTACGTCAACATCGGCGCCTACGTCGGCGAAGGCACCATGGTCGACACCTGGGCCACCGTCGGCTCCTGCGCCCAGATCGGCGCCAACGTGCACCTGTCGGGCGGCGTCGGCATCGGCGGCGTGCTCGAGCCGCTGCAGGCCGGCCCGACCATCATCGAGGACAACTGCTTCATCGGCGCGCGCTCAGAGGTCGTCGAGGGCGTGGTGATCGAGGAGAACTCGGTGCTGTCGATGGGCGTCTACATCGGCCAGTCGACCAAGATCTACGACCGCGCTACCGGCGAAGTGAGCTACGGCCGCGTGCCGGCCGGCTCGGTGGTGGTGTCGGGCAGCCTGCCTTCGGACGACGGCAAGTACAGCCTCTACTGCGCGGTCATCGTGAAGCGCGTCGATGCCAAGACCCGCGCCAAGACCTCGCTGAACGACCTCCTTCGCGATTGACATGACACACCCCCCGAGCGGCTTCGCCGCTCCCCCCTCTCTACCGCCTTCGGCGGGGAGGGGGGCGCACCCAGCGGCCCGGCAAAGCCGGTTCCGCGGGTGCCCTGGAAGGTGGCCGGCTTCGCGGCCAGCGACGGGGGATGACGCATCGATTTCATGCAATGCGGATGGCGCGGGGCGCCGACGAGGACCTGCAAGCCGCGAAGCCCTGTTCCGAATCCGACCACAACGCTGAGGAGAAGAGCCGATGAACACGATGGAGCGAATTCTTCGACTGATGGCCGAGCGCAAGGCTTCCGACATCTACCTGTCCGCCAATTGCCCGGCGCTGATCCGCATCAACGGCAATTGCATGCCGATCAACGGCCAGGTGCTGCCGCCCGACTCGCCCCTCAACCTGCTCGCCGAGGTGGTCCACGAAAGCCGCATCGCCGAACTGGAGCGCACCGGCGAACTCAACATGGCGATCGCGCTCGAGGGCGCCGGCAACTTCCGCATCAGCGCGATGCGCCAGCGCGGCACCTACGCGGTGGTGGTGCGGCACATCGCATCGGTCATTCCCTCCTTCGACGAGCTGAACCTGCCCGACATCCTGAAGACGCTCATCATGGAGAAGCGTGGGCTGATCCTGATGGTGGGTGCGACCGGCGCGGGCAAGAGCACCACCCTGGCCTCGATGCTCGACTACCGCAACGAGAACGCCACCGGCCACATCCTCACGGTCGAGGAGCCGATCGAATTCACCTACGCCAACAAGAAGTCGATGGTCAACCAGCGCGACGTGGGCAGCGACACCCAGTCGCTGCAGATCGCGCTCAAGAACGCGCTGCGCCAGGCACCCGACGTGATCCAGATCGGCGAGATCCGCGACCGCGAGACCATGACCGCCGCAATCGCCTATGCCCAGTCCGGTCACCTCTGCGTCGCCACCCTGCATGCCAACAACAGCTATCGCGCGCTCAATCGCATCCTGAGCTTCTATCCGGTGGAAGTGCGCGCCACCCTGCTCGGCGACCTCGGCGGCGCGCTGCGTGCGATCGTCGCCCAGCGCCTGCTGCGCACGCCGGGCGGCGCCCGCGTGCCGGCGCTCGAGGTGCTGCTCAACACCGCGCTGGTGGCCGAGCTGATCGGCAAGGGCGACTTCTCGGCGGTCAAGGAAGCCATGGAGCAGTCGATGGCCGAGGGTTCGCAGACCTTCGAGGAAGACATCGCCCGGCTCATCACCGACGAACTGGTCACCCGCACCGAGGGCCTGGCCCAGGCCGATTCGCCGACCAACCTCATGTGGCGACTGCAGAACCGCAAGGCGCCGCCGCCGGCCAACCAGGAACGCTCCATCCTCGAGCAGACCGAAGAGCCCACCTTCACCGATATCACGCTCGACGTGCGTCACTGACCCTTCCGCCTCCCGATGTCCCGCACGCTGCAACTCGCCGAACAACTGATCTCGCGCCCCTCGGTCACCCCCGACGACGCGGGCTGCCAGCAGGTCCTCGGCGAGCGCCTGGCGCGGCTCGGATTCCGGCTCGAGACCATCGAGAGCGGCCAGGCGGACTTCCGGGTGACCAACCTGTGGGCGGTGCGCGCCGGCTCGACCGCGCAGGGGCCGAGCCGCACGCTGGCCTTCGCCGGCCATACCGACGTGGTGCCGACCGGCCCGCTCGATCAGTGGACCAGCCCGCCCTTCACGCCGACCCACCGCGACGGACGCCTCTACGGCCGCGGCGCCTGCGACATGAAGACCTCGCTGGCCGCCTTCGTGGTCGCCATCGAGGAATTCCTCGCCGCCACGCCCGATCCGCGGCTCACGCTGGCGCTGCTGCTCACCAGCGACGAGGAAGGCCCGGGCGTCGACGGCACGGTGGTGGTCTGCAACGCGCTGGCCGCGCGCGGCGAGCCGATCGACTACTGCATCGTCGGCGAGCCGACCTCGGTCGAGCGCTGCGGCGACATGATCAAGAACGGCCGCCGCGGCACCATGAGCGGCAAGCTCACGGTGCATGGCGTGCAGGGTCACATCGCCTATCCGCATCTGGCCCGCAACCCGGTGCATGCCTTCGCGCCGGCGCTGGCCGAGCTGGTGGCGATCAACGCGGCGGGCGCCTGGGATGCCGGCAATGCGCACTTCCAGCCGACCAGCTGGCAGATCAGCAACATCCATGCGGGCACCGGCGCCGGCAACGTGATCCCGGGCAGCGCCGTGATCGACTTCAACTTCCGCTTCTCGACCGAGTCCACGCCCGAGTCGCTGCAGCAGCGGGTGCGCGCGGTGCTGGACGCGCACAAGGTCGACTACGCGCTGGCCTGGACCGTCGGCGGCCTGCCCTTCCTCACAACGCCTGGCGAGCTGGTCGCGGCAGTGCAAGGCGCGATCCGCGACGAGACCGGCATCGAGACCGAGCTGTCGACCAGCGGGGGCACCAGCGACGCGCGTTTCATCGCCAAGATCTGCCGGCAGGTGATCGAGCTGGGCCCGGTCAACGCCAGCATCCACAAGATCGACGAGCACATTGCCCTCGACCAGATCGACCCGCTGAAGAACATCTACCGCCGCACGCTGGACAGGCTCGAAGCGCTGCTCGGGTCATGAGCACGGTGCTGCAGCTGATCAAGGCCGGCGAGAAGCAGCTGGCCGACGCGGGCGTGGCTTTCGGCCACGGCACCGACAACCCATTCGACGAAGCCGCCTGGCTGGTGCTGTGGCGCCTGGGCCTGCCGCTCGACGAGCTCGACGGCGTGGCGGATCGGCCAGTGGGGCCCGCGGATGCCGCGCGCGTCGAAGCGCTCTTCGCCGAGCGCATCGCGACCCGCAAGCCCGCGGCCTACCTCACCCGCGAGGCCTGGCTGCAGGGCGTTTCCTTCTACATCGACGAGCGCGCCATCGTGCCGCGCAGCTTCATCGCCGAACTGCTGGCCGACGGCAGCATCGACCCCTGGCTGGGCACGCACACGCGCCGGGTGCTCGATCTGTGCACCGGCAACGGCAGCCTGGCGGTGCTGGCGGCGCTGACCTACCCGGAGGTCGAGGTCGATGCGGCGGACCTGTCGCTCGAAGCGCTGGAGATCGCCTCGATCAACATCGCGCGCCACCAGCTGGACGAGCGCGTCCGGCTGTTCCATTCCGACGGCCTCGCCAGCGTGCGCGGCCCCTACGACCTGATCCTGTGCAACCCGCCCTACGTCAATGCCGGCAGCATGGACGTCCTGCCCGCCGAATACCGGGCCGAGCCCGCGATGGCGCTGGCCGGCGGCACCGACGGCATGGACTTCATCCGCGGCCTGCTTGCCGGTGCGCCGGCCCGCATGAACGAAGGCGCGGTGCTGGTGCTTGAAATCGGCAACGAGCGCGCGTATTTCGAGGCTGCCTTCCCGCAACTCGAGGTGGTGTGGCTGGCCACCAGCGCGGGCGAAGACCAGGTGCTGCTGGCCACTCGCGAATCCCTTTTATGAAGTGCCGGCCACGAGGGCCGGCAAAGCAATGATCACTCTCAAGAACGTCATCCTGCGCCGCAGCGCCAAAGTGCTGCTCGACGGCGCCAGCGTCACCATCAATCCCGGCGAGAAGGTCGGCCTGGTGGGACGCAACGGCGCGGGCAAGTCGACCCTGTTCGCGCTCTTCAACGGCAGCCTGCACGAGGACGGCGGCGACTTCACCCTGCCGAAGCAGTGGCGCATGGCGCAGGTCGCGCAGGACATGCCCGAGACCGAGCAAGGCGCCACCGACTTCGTGGTCGGCGGCGACACTCGCCTGGTCGAGCTGCGCGAACAGCTGGCGCTGGCCGAGGCCGGGCATGAAGCCGACCCGGACGACCACGACATCGGCATGGCGCTGGCCCATGCCTACACCGACCTCGCCGATGCCGGCGAGCACGACGCGGTGCCGCGCGCGCAATCGCTGATCCTCGGGCTGGGCTTCAAGGCCCACGAGCTCGACCAGCCGGTGAACAGCTTCTCCGGCGGCTGGCGCATGCGGCTGCAGCTGGCGCGCGCGCTGATGTGCCCCAGCGACCTGCTGCTGCTCGACGAGCCGACCAACCACCTGGACCTCGACGCGCTGGTCTGGCTCGAATCCTGGCTGCAGAAATACGCCGGCACCATGATCGTGATCAGCCACGACCGCGAGTTCCTCGACGCGGTGACCGACGTCACCCTGCACATCGAGCATGCCAAGCTGACCCGCTACGGCGCCAACTACAGCAAGTTCGAGGAAATGCGGGCGCTGCAGATGGAGCAGCAGCAGGTGGCGTTCGCGAGGCAGCAGGACAAGATCGCCCACCTGCAGAAATTCATCGACCGCTTCAAGGCCAAGGCCAGCAAGGCCAAGCAGGCCCAGAGCCGGGTCAAGGCATTGGAGCGCATGGAAAAGGTCGCGCCGCTGCTCGCCGAGGCCGACTTCACCTTCGAATTCAAGGAGCCCGGCAACATCCCCAACCCGATGCTGTCGATCAGCGACGCAAGCTTCGGCTACCAGGTCGAGGGCGAAGCGCCCAAGACCATCCTGCGCGGCGTCAGCCGTTCGGTGCTGGCCGGGCAGCGCATCGGCATCCTGGGCGCCAACGGCCAGGGCAAGTCGACGCTGGTCAAGACCATCGCGCGCGAGATGGGCGCGCTGGCCGGCACCGTGACCGAGGGCAAGGGCCTCGGCATCGGCTACTTCGCGCAGCAGGAACTCGACGTGCTGCGCCCGCAGGACACGCCGCTGGAGCACATGGTGCGCATGGCGCGCGAGCTGGGAGCCAACGCCCGCGAACGCACCGGCGAGCAGGACCTGCGCGGCTTCCTCGGCAGCTTCAATTTCAGCGGCGACATGGTCAAGCAGCCGGTCGGCACCATGAGCGGCGGCGAGAAGGCGCGCCTGGTGCTGGCGATGATGGTCTGGCAGCGCCCCAACCTGCTGCTGCTCGACGAACCGACCAACCACCTGGACCTGGCCACCCGCGAGGCGCTGGCGGTCGCCCTCAACGAGTTCGAGGGCACGCTGATGCTGGTCAGCCACGACCGTGCGCTGCTGCGTTCGGTCTGCGACGAGTTCTGGCTGGTCGGGCGCGGGGTGGTCGGCGATTTCGACGGCGACCTCGACGACTACCAGCGCTACCTGCTCGACGAAGCCAAGCGGCTGCGCGAGGAAGCCAAGCTGGCCAATCGCGAGGCCGCCGCAAGCGCCGCCGAGGCTTCCGCCGCGCCCATCGTCGTCGCCGCGCCCACCGCGGCGCCGCCCGCGCCTGCGCAACCCGCCCCCGCCGGCAAGGACCAGCGCAAGCAGGATGCCCAGGAACGCCAGCAGCGCAGCGAGCAGGCCAGGCCGCTGAAGCGCGAACTGGCCCAGGTCGACCAGCGCCTGGCCGCTGCGGGCAGCGAGAAGAGCGCCCTCGAAGCCAGCCTGGCCCAGCCCGGCGCGCCGGCCGACATTGCCGACGTCGGCCGGCGCCTCAAGGCGCTGGGCGACGAGATCGCTCAGTTGGAGGAGCGCTGGCTCAGCCTGTCGGACCAGCTAGAGGCCTTGTCCGCCTGATAATCGGCGCGGCATGGCTTCCGCCGTCGAACTCGCCCAGGGCGATCCCGAACTGATCGCGGCGATCCGTCGCAGCCGGCGCCTGCTCGGCCGCAAGGCGCTGCTGGCCGCCGCCGCCGGCGCCGTCCCGTTGCCGGGCCTCGACTGGGCCGCCGACGCCGCCCTTCTGGCGCGGGTGATTCCGCAGATCAGCGCTCAATTCGGCCTATCGGTCACCCAGGTCGAACGGCTCGCCCCGCACGAGCGCGAACGCATCCGCAAGGCCGCCACCACCGTCGGCGCGCTGATGGTCGGCCGGCTGGTGACGCGCGACCTGCTGATCCGGCTGGCACGTCATGCCGGCGTGCGGCTGACAGCCAGCCAGGCTGCGAAGTTCGTCCCGATCGCCGGTCAGGTGGTTTCAGCCTCGATAAGTTACGCAGCGTTACGTACCTTGGGCGAGATCCACATCAAGGATTGCGTGCAGGTCGCCCAGTCGGTGCGGCATCGCCTTCCACAGCCCACGCGGGAGGGCCAATTCGAACTTCCTCCAGCGAAGGACACGACCACGATCCCACCGCCGCGCTCGTGGAAAAGACTCTGGATCCGATAGCAATCGCGTCCCGAATGGGCATGTCGGGATGTTGGCCTATCACTACATGGGAAATTACGCAATTGCGCGGACGGCGGATAATGAACAGACTGCATCGCATGGTGGCTTCGACGCCGAAAGAGCAAGAGGCCGCGTCCAGCAGGGAGAGCAAACCAGGATCGTTTCAGGCGCGACTGAATCCGGAGGGCGGAGAATGAACGAGACAGATCTCGCGGCTTCGGTGGAGCGGCTCATGGCAAGGGTCGACTACTACCTTCACTGCGAGTTGGATGAAGAGTACGACCACGAGAAGCCCCAGACCGCGCGGCAACTCCTCGAAGCCGCACTGCGCAAGGAACTGGTTCGTGCCAGCGCCGTCGGCCTGGTCTCCGCGGTGGCCGTGGCCGGCGCCAGGGGCTCCGGAACCGACGACAGCGAAACCGGCGCATTCGCCGATTGAAAAGGGCCGTCGTGACGGCCCTTTTCAATTGTTCGACTGACAATGGCCGCCGCCCGCAGCCGCGGGCCGCGCGCATCGGCAACTGAGCCGATCCGCTTCGCAGCAAAATCCCCGAACCCGTTGCCGAGCCTCAGCCCTCCTGCATCCGCAGGCGGCAGACAAGGCTCGACAAAGCCCGTTGCGCTATGCACGATGCGCCTCTGCTGTAATTTCACATGACCGACCCGCTGCTATCGACCGATCATCTCCCGCGCGCCCTCGCGGACGGGGATCCGCAGGACGAACCGGGCATCCTTTTGGTCGATGACCACCCCTTCATGCTCGGCGTCCAGAAGCAGTTGCTCGAGGGCGTCGGCTACCGGCGCACCGGCGCGGCCGCCAGCGCCACATCGGCGCTGGCCATGATGCGCGCGGACCCCAAGGCGGTGGACGTGCTGGTCTGCGACCTGAACATGCCGGGCATGGACGGCATCGAATTCCTGCAGATCCTGAATGCCGAGGGCTTCGGCGGCGGCGTCATCCTCTTGAGCGGCGAAGGCTCCCGCGTTCTCCAGACGGTGCAGACCCTGCTCGGCCGCGGCAAGCTAGTCATCCTCGGCGCGCTCGAGAAGCCGGCCGCCGCCGGCGCCCTGCGCGACCTGATCGAGGGCTGGAAGTCCACCGCATCGCCGCGCGCCGCGCAACGCCAGGACCCGGCCTTTGGCGAGGCCGAATTGCGCGCGGCGCATGCCGGGACCGAATGGACGCTGCACTACCAGCCGAAGGTGGCGCTCGGCGACGGCTCCCTGGCCAGCGTCGAGGCGCTGCTGCGCTGGAACCACCCGACCCAGGGCCTGGTGATGCCCGGCCGCTTCATCGAGCTGGCCGAGCGCTGCGGACTGATCGATGCGATGACCACCTGGGCCCTGCGCGAGGCGCTGGGCCAGGTCGGCCGCTGGCGCGACCATGGCTTGCACACCCGGGTCGCGGTGAACGTGTCGATGGCCAGCCTCGAGGCACCGGAATTCGCCCAGAGGGTCGGCGACATCGTCCGCGAGACCGGGATGGCGCCCCAGGACCTGATCCTCGAAGTCACCGAGAGCCAATTGATCTCCTCGTCGGCCATTCCGTTGGAAAACCTCGTGCGGCTGCGCATCCAGCGGATCGGCCTGTCGATCGACGATTTCGGCACAGGTCATTCGTCGCTGGCCCAACTACGGGATGTGCCCTTCACCGAGTTGAAGGTCGATCGCGGCTTCGTGGACGGCGCCCATGCCAATCCGGTCACCCGCTCGATCCTCGAGGGCAGCATCGGCATCGCGCGGCGCCTGGGCATGCAGTCGGTGGCGGAAGGCGTCGAGACGGTCGAGGACTGGCGTCTGCTGCAACAACTGGGCTGCGACCTGGCACAAGGCTATTTCGTCTCGCGGCCGCTGGCAGCCGATCAGTTGGCCGCCTGGCATGCGGACTGGCACGGACGCTTCGCCGCACTGGGCGCCTGACGCAGCGACCCAGGGCAAGGCCGGCCGAAGCGAAGGACCCCGACGAGAGCGAACCTGCATGCACGGCAGCGGCACCATCGAGATGAACGAGCAGGAACTGGCCCTGCTCGACCAGATCGATTTCGGCGCGTCGAATCCGCCGGACGTCGCGCGCGCCTGCGCCGCCGCTCGCCAGCTGGCGCCCCTGCTGCTGGACCGCGGCGCCATCAGCAAGCGGCGGCAGCGCTACTTCCTGGAGCCCGAATGGGGCGCCGGCCGGATGTCCTGGATGCAGATGCTGGAGCAGCAGGGCGTGTGCGGAGCCGACATCCTCGCGCATCCCGGCTTCCTGCGCATTCTTCGCTTCTTCATCCACGGCGCCGACCTGCCCGAAGCGGTGATCGTTGCGCTGCGCGAACAGGTCGGCGAGCCGAAAACGTTCAAGGGAGAGGAACTGGTGCCCCTGTGCCGGCTGGCGCGCCAACTGGCCCGCTCGCATGGGCTGGGCGCGGCCCACGCAGACGATTTCCTGCGCCTGGCGGCCGAGCTGGGCCTGGCCCCCAGGCACGCGATCGAGATGCATCGGGCCATCGCCGCGCTCAGGCGCTGAGGCGGCGTGGGCACCCTGCCCATGCATCGGTTCCACAGGGGAAAAAACCGAAGCGCGCCGGCCCGGAGATGGCTAGCATCCTGGGCATGGCTTCCGTGCGCTCACTGGATGCTTTCGCCGCCATCCTGGCCGATGGCGGACCCGTCGCGGCACTGGCATATCTCAACCAGGGCGTGCCGCATCGGTTCACTGCGGTCTACCGCTTCGCGGGCCCGCTCCTGCACAACGTCATCCTCCACGACAAGCTCGGGCGCATGCGGCCGGAGTTCCTGGCGGTGGTGCCTTTCAGCCGCAGCTTCTGCCAGTTCGTGGTGCAGGAAGGCAGCTTCCGCACCGACAACTCGATGGCCGACCCGCGGCTGTTCGGGCATGCATTGCGCGGCATCGTGCTGTCCTATCACAGCGCACCGGTGGCCGACCAAGCCTCGGGCCAGCTCTGGGGCACCTTGTCGCACTTCGACATGCGCAGCCTGCCCCTGCCGGATGGGGAATTCGACCTGGTCAAGGGTGCGGCGCAGTTGTTGCCGCCCTACATGGTCGGCGCCTGAAGCGGGGCGAGCGGCCCCCCCTAGGCTACTTCCCGACGATCCGCTGGAAGAGCGTGAGGCCGACGTCGTACAGCGTCGCCATCGGCTTGTTGGCGCATTCGCTGTCCATCAGCACGACCATCAAGTCGGGATCCGGCAGGCTGACCAGCGGCTGCTTGCCGACGCGATTGCGCTCGACGTTCATGCCGGTCAGGAAGCCCTGCATCCAGGCGACATCCGAGCCGGTGCGGCTGAATGTGGGGGCGCCCCGCAGTTCCTCGGAGCGGCGGCTCATCCATCCTTCGCATTGGGTCGCGGTGCCGGCGCCGCGACCCCAGCCCGGCGGCGGCGGAGAGGCATTCTGCTGGGCCGTCGAGCAGGCGGCCAGCAGGCAGGCGCAGAAAAGGGCCAGGGTGGGTCTGATGAGCATCGCTTTCCCGTTCAATGATGGCTGTCGTCGTCCGATCGTAGCGTTTCGTGACGCCTTCGATCGGCGATCGAACGATGCCATGGTCCGAGACGCCGCCCGCAGCCCGACCCGCATGGGACGCTGCCCGGTCCGCGCTGGTCAATCGCTAGTGCATACGCCGGCATTGGCCGCCTGCGTGCAGTGCATGACCGGCGCCGGGGGCCGGCATGTTGATCTCGTTCGTCGTGGAAGTCGATGCACTCGGCAACCTTCAGGGACGCGGCGCGCTTGCGCTTCCGCGACCAGATGATGTGCAGCGACGGCATCGCGACGCCAGCCGGCCGGGCGTAGCCCATCGCGATGAAGGCACGGCGACTCCGTACGATTGAAGGAAGCAAAAAAAAATGGCCTGGCAATCTCCCCGCCAAGCCATCTCTTCAAGAATATTTGGTAGGACGTACTGGATTCGAACCAGTGACCAACGGATTAAAAGTCCGCTGCTCTACCAACTGAGCTAACGTCCCCTCCCAAAACTCTCGAAATGCCTTTGCCGATTGCCGGCAAAGCCCACGATTATAGCGTTGCCGATCGCGCGATCCGGTCCAAGATCCAGCCTGCGGCGCACTGGCCGAAGGTCGCGGTCACGCTCACCACCGATCCGTAGCCATGGCAGTTGAGCGAGCCATCCCCGTCGACCGCGCAGGACGCATCGGGCGGCGCCACGCTCTCGCGGCTGAAGACACAGTCCACGCCGATCCGGCGGCCCTCGCGCGGCGCGCCATGGAGCTTGCGCAGGCGCTGGCGCAGCTGCGCCAACAGCGGATCGTGCGTGACCAGCGACAGGTCCTCGATCTCGACCTTGTGCGCCAGCCGCTTGCCGCCGGCAGCGCCGACCGTGACGAAGGACAGCTTCGCTTCCAGCGCCCAGGCGCTCATTGCCAGCTTGGCCTTGACCTGGTCGCAAGCGTCGATGACTGCGCCAGGCGATCCCATCGCGTCGCTCGACGCCTTCAGCAGCGCCAGCCAGTTGTCCGGCTCGACGAAGTCGTCGATCGCCATGACTCGGCATTGCGGATTGATCCGGGCGATGCGCTCGCGCATGGCCTCGACCTTGGCCTGCCCGATGGTGCTGTCGAGCGCGTGGATCTGCCGGTTGATGTTCGATTCGGACACGTGGTCGAGGTCGATCATCGTGATGCGGCCGACCCCGCTGCGCGCCAGGGCCTCGACCGTCCACGAACCGACGCCGCCGATGCCTACGACCAGCACGTGCGACTGGCGGATGGCCTCGGCACCCGCGACGCCGTAGAGGCGATCGAGACCGCCGAAACGGCGCGCCTGATCGAAATCCTCGACGACGTCATCGGACTCGCGAGTGGAGGTCATCGCCTCGGTCACGCTCGAGCGCCCGCTACTTGAGCCGTGAAAGCCGCTCGCGACCGGCCTGCGCCGCCTCGGACTGCGGGTAGGCCTTGACCAGGTCCTCCAGCGTCTTGCGCGCCGCCTTGGTGTCCTTCAGTTCGATCTGGCAATTGGCGATCGACAGCACCGCCTCGGGCGCCTTCGCATGGTCCGGCGCCAGCGAGAGCATCGAGCGGAAGTTCGCGATGGCCTCGTTGTAGTTGCGCGTCGCGTATTGCGCATTGCCGAGCCAGAACAGCGCCGACGCGTTGTAGCCGCTCTGCGGATAGCGCTTCACGAAATCCGCGAAGGCCGTCTGCGCCTGGGCGAACTGGCCGGCGCGGAAGATGCCCAGGGCGGCGTCGAAATCGGCCTTCTCCTTGGGGTCGGCAGTGAACTCGCGACCATCGACCGAGACCTTGGAGGGTTCGTTCTTCTTGAGCTGGTCGTCGACCGTGGTCTGGCGCTGCTGCAGCTCGGTGATGGAGCGGGTCAGCTGCTCGTTCTGGCCGGTCATGCGGGCCAGGTCGCCGCGCATCTGCTCGATCTGGTTCTGCAGGTCGAGCAGGCTGCGTCGCAGGTTGGCGTTCTCGTCGGCACTTTGCTGGCGCATGGTCTCGACGCGCTGGCGCAGGTCGAGGATGGCGCGCCGAGCCTCATCGTCTTCGAACAGCGCCGCATGGGCCCCGAGCGAGGCACAAAGCAACGCGGCCGCGAAGGCCGCGCCGCGCAGGGAGGCAGGCCGCATGATCAGTGGTAGGTGATTTCAGCGCGACGATTCTGCGCCCAGGCGTCCTCGCCGGTGCCCTGGACGGCCGGCTTCTCCTTGCCGAAGCTGACCGCTTCGATCTGGGCATCGTTCACGCCGAGCAGGACGAGCGACTTGCGCACCGCCTCGGAACGCTTCTGTCCCAGTGCCAGGTTGTATTCGCGGCCGCCGCGATCGTCGGTGTGGCCTTCGATCGAGATGTGGCGCTGCGGATTGGCCTTGAGGAAGCGGGCATGTCCGTCGATGACCGACTGGTAGTCGGGCTTGACGGTGTAGCTGTCGAAGTCGAAATAGATGATGCGCGCAACGCCGACCGGACCCTGCGCGGTCTGCGCGTTCGGGTCGATCGTGACAGGGGCCACGCCGCTGGCAGCGCCACCGGCACCCGCGCCGCCGTCGACCACCGGCGCGTTGTTGAGCTTCGTGCCCGATGAGCAACCGGCGATCAGGGCCACCAGGGCCAGCGAATAAATCGTGCGTTTCAACATTTCTAACTCCTCAAGTTAATCATTGCTTTTGAAACGGACCCCAGTCCGGTTCACGGATGTCACCCGCCTGCCCTGCCAGCCGGGCCTTGATCTTGCCGTCGAGCGTGGTGGTCATCAGCGCCTCCTTGCCTCCCAGCTTGGTGGCGTAGACGATCAGCTTGCTGTTGGGCGCGAAGCTGGGACGTTCATCGGCCGTGGTGTCGGTGATGGCCTGAACATTGCCGGTCGCCAACTCCATGACATGGAGTTTGAATCCTCCACCCACGCGCGAGATGTAGGCCAACCACCGGCCGTCGGCGCTGACCGAGGGCGAGATGTTGTAGGCGCCGTTGAAGGTGACGCGCGTCGGCGCGCCACCGCTCGCGCTCATCTTGTAGATCTGCGGCGCGCCGCCGCGGTCGCTGGTGAAGTAGATGGTGCTGCCGTCGGCCGAATAGACCGGTTCGGTGTCGATGCTGCTGCTCTCTGTCAGCCGCCGCGGCTCGCCGCCGCTCGACGAGATGGTGTAGAGCTGCGAACCGCCGTCGCGACTCAGGGTCACGGCAAGCGTACTGCCGTTCGGCGCCCAGCCCGGCGCGCTGTTCGAACCCTTGAAGTTCGCGACCAGCCGGCGCTGCCCGCTCGACACGTTGTGCACGTAGACGACAGGCTTGCGCGATTCGAAGGAGACGTAGGCCAGCTGCGTGCCGTTGGACGACCAGCGCGGCGAGATGATCGGCTCGGGGCTGGCCAACGCGGCCTGGGCGTTCTCGCCGTCGGCATCGGCCACCCACAGCGTGTAGCGGCTGCCGGCCTTGGTGACGTAGGCGATGCGGGTCGAGAAGATGCCGCGCTCGCCGGTGAGCTTTTCGTAGACGTAGTCGGCGATGCGATGGGCCGCCAGGCGCAGGTCGGCCTGCGGAACGGTGTAGCTCTGGCCGCCGAGGTCTTGTCCGCGGACCACGTCCCAGAGGCGGAAGTTGACGTTCCAGCGGCCATCGCCCTGGCGGGTGACGCTGCCGACCACCAATGAATCGGCGGTGCGCTGGCGCCAGAAGCTCAGGTCGGGCCTGGAGTTCTCGTCGAGGGACTGCCCGGAAGCATCGACGCCGCGGAATTGCCCGCTGCGTTCGAGGTCGGCCTGCACGATGGCGGAAATCTTCTGCGGCGAGGAATCCTCGCCCCGGAACGGTGCCAGCGCGATCGGCAGCTGGGTCACGCCGACGCCGGATACCTCCACCCGAAACTGGGCGAATACCGGAAACGCGGGGGAGGCAACAAGAGCCGCGACAAGGGCACGGCGCGCGAAGAACGATGAAGAAGGGGCTGGGGAAAAGTCTTGCAACGGCTTTTTCATGCAGTTCGGAGCGAATTCCGAGGATTAAGTTTCTTGTCTCGGACGGGACGAGGCCACATGGTACACATTGCGATGCGCCCGACGTCACAAAAGGTGTATGAAACGGTGCGGTCCTACAGTCCGGCGCCCTGCGCGCCCAACCGTAGAATGCGCCGCCATGCAGCCCTCCCCCGTCGCGCAAGAAGAAGCGCGCCCTCCCCTGACCCGCCGGCTCGCGCGATTGGCGACCTGGTTCGGCAGTTCACGCAAATGGTGGGCCGTGGGCATCGCCACCGCCGCGGTGGCCGCGCTGACCGAGCCGCTGCTCGCCGCCATGCTGAAGCCGCTCTTCGATCGCGGCTTCACCCGCGGGCAGCTGGCGCTGTGGATCGTGCCGGCGGCGATCATCCTGCTCTTCCTGGTGCGCGGCGTGGCGCAGTTCATCTCGCAGTACGCGCTGGCGCGCATCGCCAACGAAGGCATGCAGCACCTGCGGCGCACGCTGTTCCAGCGCCTGTTGGAGGCCGAGCTGGCGCTCTTCTCGCGCCAGTCGGCCAGCACCTTGTCGAACACCGTCGTCTATGAGGTGCAGACCGGCTCGATGCTGCTGGTGCAGGCGCTGCTCAGCCTGTCGCGCGACGGCTTCGTGACCGTGGCGCTGCTCTGCTACCTGATCTACTTGAACTGGAAGTTGACGCTCATCGTGGCGGTGGTCATGCCCGGCGTGGCGTGGATCATGAAGGTGTTGTCGAAGCGCCTCTACCACCTGACCCGCCTCGGCCAGCACGCCACCGACGAGCTGGCCTATGTGGTGGAAGAAAACGTCCTGGCCCACAGGATGGTGCGACTGCACCGCGCCGAGGCCGAGCAGAGCGAGCGCTTCGAACGCCTCAGCCACAGCCTCAACCGGCTGGCGGTGAAGTCGACCATCGCCCAGGCTGCGATGACGCCGCTGACGCAGATGTTCGCCGCTGCGGCGCTGTCGGTGGTGGTGATGATCGCGCTCTGGCAGGCCGGCGAAAAGGCGCTGACCGTGGGCGGATTCATTTCCTACGTGACCGCGATGCTGATGCTGATCGCGCCGATCCGCCGCCTCGCCGACATGGCCAACCCGATCACCCGCGGGCTCGCCGCACTCGAACGCGGCCTCGCGCTGATCGACGAGGTCGCGCCCGAGTCGCAGGGCCGTTTCGCCATGGATCGGGCCCAGGGCCACATCGAATTGCGCGACGTCAGGGTCAACTACCGCAGCGACGACGAGGCCCGCGCCCTCGATGGCGTGAGCCTCGAGATCCAGCCCGGCGAGGTGATCGCCTTCGTCGGACCCTCGGGTTCGGGCAAGACCACGCTGGTCAACCTGCTGCCGCGCTTCGTGCTGCCGAGCGCCGGGCAGGTGCTGCTCGACGGGCATCCGATCGGCGACTGGCAACTGGCCAGCCTGCGCGCCCAGTTCGCGATGGTGAGCCAGGACGTGGTGATGTTCAACGACAGCCTGGCAGCCAATGTGGCGCTGGGTGCCGCCATCGATCGGGAACGGGTGCTGGAATGCGTGGCGGCCGCCAACCTGGCGCCGCACGTCGAAGGCTTGCCGCAGGGCATCGACACCGTGCTGGGCCATAACGCGACGCAGCTGTCCGGCGGCCAGCGCCAGCGCCTGGCGATCGCCCGCGCGCTCTACAAGAACGCGCCGATCCTGCTGCTCGACGAAGCCACCTCCGCCCTCGACACCGAATCCGAGCGCCTGGTGCAGGAAGCGCTGCAGCGCCTGATGCAGGGCCGCACCACCCTGATCGTCGCGCACCGCCTGTCCACCATCCAGCACGCCGACCGCATCGTCGTGATGGAACACGGACGCGTCGCCGAGCAAGGCAGCCACGCCCAGCTCGTCGCCCTCGACGGCCTTTACGCCCGCCTGCAAAACATGGCGATCCGCACCGCCCCCGAAGGCCAGCCAGCGACCTTGTGACAGCCGAAGAAAAGCTCGCCGCCCTCTTCCAAGGCGGCCGAAGGCACGCCCCTTCGTGAAATCCCACGGATCCGGCTCCGCCGGTCCGTAGGGATTGCCCCCGGAGGGGGTGCAGAAGCTACACGCAGCGAAGCGAAGTGAGCAAGGCTGGGGGCGAGCTAAAGAAGCACGATGTCGTACTGGCCCTGCCCCATCGCCGGCTCCGCCTGCAACGAGATCGGCTTGCCCACGAAGTCGCTCAGCCCCGCCAGATGCTGGCTCTCCTCATCGAGGAACAGCTCGATCACCTGCGGCGACGACACGATGCGGAATTCGCGTGGCGTGAATTGCCGGGCCTCGCGCAGGATCTCGCGCAGCACGTCGTAGGCCACGCTGCGCGCGGTCTTGACGATGCCCTGCCCGTTGCAGGCCACGCAGGGCTCGCAGAGCATGTGGGCCAGCGACTCGCGGGTGCGCTTGCGCGTCATCTCGACCAGGCCCAGCTGCGAGAAGCCGCCCGCGGTCGTCTTCACCCGGTCGCGCGCCAACTGCTTGCGGAACTCGGCCAGCACCTGCTCGCGATGGTCGTCGCGCCCCATGTCGATGAAGTCGACGATGACGATGCCGCCCAGGTTGCGCAGTCGCAGTTGCCGCGCGATGGCCTGTGCGGCCTCCAGGTTGGTCTTGAAGATGGTGTCGTCGAAATTGCGCGCGCCGACGAAACCGCCGGTGTTGACGTCGACCGTGGTCAGCGCCTCGGTCTGGTCGACCACCAGGTAGCCGCCCGACTTCAGGTCGACCCGGCGGCCCAGGGCCTTGGCGATCTCCTCGTCGATGGAATAGAGGTCGAAGATCGGCCGCTCGCCCTTGTAGAGCTGCAGCTTGCCGGCCGCCTGCGGCATGAATTCGAGGCCGAACTTGAGCAATGCATCGAACTGCTCGCGCGAATCGATGCGTATGGTCTGGGTGTCCTCGCTGGTCATGTCGCGCAAAACGCGCTGCAAGAGGCTCAGGTCCTGGTGCAGCAGCGACATCGCCGGCAGGCGCGACGACAGCTCGCGGATACGGGTCCAGGTCTTGCGCAGGTAGGCGATGTCCTCGGCGAGTTCGGCATCGCTCGAATCCTCGCCATTGGTGCGCAGGATGAAGCCGCCGGTGTTGGCCGGCAGCACGCCGCCGGCGTCGGCGGTGGCGGCGGCCTCGATCAGTGCCTGCATGCGGCTGCGCAATGCGTCGCGCAGGTCGGGCGGGATCTTCTGCGAGACGCCGATGTGGTTGTCCTGCGGCAGGAAGACCAGCAGGCGCCCGGCGATGCTGATCTGGGTCGACAGCCGCGCGCCCTTGGTGCCGATCGGGTCCTTGATCACCTGCACCAGCAGCGACTGGCCCTCGAAGACCTGCTTCTCGATCGGCACCACCGTGCCGCCGCCCCGATGGTCGCGCTCGGAAGCTGCGGCGCTCGGGCGCGAGCCTGGAGTGAAAGGCGCAACGATATCGGCCACGTGCAGGAAGGCGGTGCGGTCGAGCCCGATGTCGATGAAGGCCGACTGCATGCCCGGCAGCACCCGCGAGACCTTGCCCAGGTAGACATTGCCCACCAGGCCGCGCTCGAGCGTGCGTTCGACATGCAGTTCCTGGACCGCGCCATGCTCGACCAGCGCGACGCGGGTTTCCTGGGGCGACCAGTTGATCAGGATGTCTTGCATCATCTTGTTCTAGAGCTCGAAACCGGCCTGGCGCAGCAGCTCGGCCGTCTCGTACATCGGGAGGCCCATGATGCCCGAATGCGAGCCGGAGATGTGCTCGACGAATCCCGCCGCCCGGCCCTGGATCGCATAGGCGCCGGCCTTGCCGAGCGGCTCGCCGGTCGCCACGTAGGCGGCGATGCGGGCCCGGCCCACAGGCGCGAAGCGGACCCGCGAGACGCTGAGGGCCGCATGCCGGCGCCGGCCGTGCTGCAGCGCGACCGCCGTGAGCACGCGATGGGTCCGGCCGGCCAGCGAGGCCAGCATCCGCCTGGCATCGGCCCCATCGGCCGGCTTGCCGAGGATGCTGCGGCCGAGCGCGACGGTGGTGTCGGCGCAAAGCACCGGCGCCGCCGGCAGGCCGCGTCGGGCCTGCCGTGCCAGCGCCGCGTCCAGCTTCAGCGCGGTGACGCGCTGGACGTAAGCGCTGGGTGACTCGCCCGGCAGGGCCGCTTCGAGCGACTCGGCATCCTCCTGCGCGTCCGCCAGCAGCAGGCGATGGGGCACGCCCAACTGGTCGAGCAGCTGGGCGCGGCGCGGACTCTGCGAGGCCAGGTAGACGAATTCAGGAGAACGACCCATGCGCGCCGGATTCATTCGCGGTGATAGGGATGCCCGGCGTTGACCGACCAGGCGCGATAGAGCTGCTCGACCAGCAGCACCCGCGCCATCGCATGGGGCAGCGTCAGGTCGGACAGGCGGATGCGTTCATGCGCAGCCGCCCTGAAGGCCGGGTCGAGGCCGTCGGGCCCGCCGATCACCAGCGCGACGTCATCGCCCTCGACCTGCCAGGCCTGCAGGCGCGCGGCAAGGGCCTTGGTGGTCAGCGAAGTGCCGCGCTCGTCGAGGACCACGATGCGCATGCCCTTGGCAATGGCCGCCTCGATGCGCTCGCGTTCGGCAGCGTAGAGCGTCTCGAGGGTCTTCGAGCCGCGCGGCTCGGTCTTGACCGCGCGCAGTTCGAGCTTCAGTTCGGGCGGGAAGCGCTTGGCATAGTCGTCCCAGGCGGTCTCGGCCCAGCCGGGCATGCGCTGCCCGACGGCGACCACCAGAAGCTTCATGCGCGCGGCGCGGCGGTCTTGCGCGTGGCGGGCGTCTTGCGCGCCGGAGCGCCGGTCTTCTTGATTGCGGTCTTGGCGGCGGTCTTCTTTGCCGCGGCCTTCTTGGCGGGCGCCTTGTTGACCACCACCGTCTTCACCGGCGAGGAAGCGGCGCTCTTGCGCGCCGCCGGCTTGCGGCCAGATGCTTCCTCCTTGCTGGCCTTGGCAGCCTTCTCGGCGGCGCGGATCGCGGTCTTGGCGGCGCTGGCGCGGCGCAGCGAGGGCGCCTTGGCAGGCGCGGCGGGCTTGTCATCGCTGGCCTGGATCGCGGCGGCGGGCTTGGCAGCGCCCAGCCTGGTGCGCACCGGCTTGTCGCCCCAGATTTCCTCCAAGTGGTAGTAACGGCGGATGGCCGGCTGCATGATGTGCGCGACCGCGGCGCCGCAGTCGACGATGATCCATTCGCCGTTGTCCTCGCCCTCGACCCGCGGCTTGTTGAAGCCGGCTTCGCGCACCGCGTCGCGCACGCTGGAGGCCAGGGCCTTGGTCTGGCGGTTGGAAGTGCCCGAGGCCACGATCACGCGCTCGAAGAGCGGCGAGAGATGCTCGGTGTCGAATACCTGGATGTCCTGCGCCTTGACGTCCTCCAGTCCGTCGACGATGGCTCGCTGGAGTTTCTGGATGTCTTTTCGTGCGGCGGCTTCAGTGGTCATCAGGCGGATCGATAGAGATGGTGGCGGTCAATATAGCGTGCAACCGCCGGCGGAACCAGAGCGCCCAGGTCGTCGCCATGCGCGGCGCGCGCACGGACATCGGTGGCGCTGGTGTCCATCGGAGGAATCAGGAGTTGCTCGAATCGCGCATCGGCCGGCAGGAATGCCAGGGCTTGAGGATCGAAAGGGGCCGACGGCCCCGTGGATGCTGCGCGATTTGCTACCGAAATTATAGCGATCGAGGCGATCTCCGAAAAACCGTGCCAGCGCGGCAGCGCCAGCGCCTGATCGGCGCCGACGATCAGCACCAGTTGCGCATCGGGCCGCTCGGCCTGCAGCTCGCGCAGGGTGTCGAGGGTGTAGGTGGCGCCGGGCCGGTCGATCTCGCGGGTGTCGACCACGGTCTTTTCCAGTCCCTCGAAGGCCAGCCGGGTCATCGCCAGCCGGTCGGCCGCCGGGCTCAACGGGCGTTCCTTGTGCCAGGCCTGGCCGGTCGGGAAGATGCGCAACTCGGCCAGAGACAGCTGCGCCAGCGCGGCCCGCACCAGCGCCAGGTGGGCGTTGTGCGGCGGATCGAAGGCGCCGCCGAAGACGCCGATTCGCGGCTTGCTCAGAGCCATTCGCGCCGCACGATGAAGTCGCTGTAGAGCCGGGCCTCGGGACTGCCGGGTTCGGGCTGGCGCTGGTAGGCCCACTTTGCCAGCGGCGGCATCGACAGCAGGATCGATTCGGTCCGGCCGCCCGACTGCAGGCCGAAGTGGGTGCCTCGATCCCAGACCAGGTTGAATTCGACATAGCGGCCGCGCCGCATCAGCTGGAACTCGCGCTCGCGCTCGCCGCTCGGCATGCCCTGCCGGCGTTGGACGATGGGCAGGTAGGCGCCGAGGAAGGCATCGCCGACCGAGCGCAGCATGTCGAAGCCGTTGGCGAAGCCGCCTTCGGAGAAATCGTCGAAGAAGATCCCGCCGACGCCGCGCTGCTCCTGCCGATGCTTCAGCACGAAATAGTCGTCGCACCAGCTCTTGAAGCGCGGGTACTTGTCATCGCCGAAGGGCGCCAGCGCATCGCGGCAGCTGCGGTGGAAATGGACCGCGTCCTCCTCGAAGCCGTAGCAGGGCGTGAGGTCCATGCCGCCGCCGAACCAGCACACCGGCGCGCTTGCGGCCGGCGCGTCGAGCGCCTTGGCGGCCAGCATGCGCACGTTCATGTGGACGATCGGCACGTAGGGATTGCGCGGGTGGAAGACCAGCGACACGCCCATCGCCTCGAAAGGCGCCCCCGCCAGCTCGGGCCGATGCTGGGTGGCCGAAGGCGGCAACTTCGGCCCGCGCACCTGCGAGAAACCGCAGCCGGCCCGTTCGAAGACCGCGCCGCCTTCGAGGATGCAGGTCAGTCCCTGGCCCTGCAATGGCTCGCTCGGCTCCTTGCGCCAGCCGTCGCGCAGGAAGCGGGCCGGTTGCCCCGTCGCCTTCGAAGCGGCTGCCGCGCCGGCTTCCACCGACTCGATCGCATCGACGATGCGCTGCTGCAGGGCTTGCAGGTACTCGCCGACCGCCTGCGGGTCGGATGACGGGTTCGACGAAGCCGCCGCCTGCATCAGGACTGCTGCGAGCCGCGCAGGTGCAGCGCGCGGTGCCCGATGTCCTTGCGGTACTGCGCGCCGTCGAAGCGGATCGCGGCGGCCAGCGGATAGACCCGCTGCTGCGCAAGCTTGACGCTCTCGGCCAGCACCGTCACGCACAGCACCCGGCCGCCGCTCACCTTGAGCACGTCGCCGTCGAGCGTGGTGCCGGCATGGAAGACCACCGCGTCGGGCGCCTCGGCCGGTATGCCGCTGATCGCGTCGCCCTTGCGCGGCGCCTCGGGGTAGCCATGGGCCGCCAGCACCACGCCGAGCGCGACGCGCCGGTCCCATTCGAGCTCGACCTGGTCGAGCGTGCCGTCGGTGGCATGCCAGAAGACCTCGAAGAGGTCGGACTTGAGCCGCATCAGGATCGGCTGGGTCTCCGGGTCGCCCATGCGGCAGTTGAATTCGAGCGTCTTGGGATGGCCCGAGGCGTCGATCATCAGGCCGGCGTAGAGGAAGCCGGTGTAGGGAATGCCGTCTTTTTCCATGCCGCGGACGGTCGGCAGGATGATCTCGCGCATGGCCCGCGCATGCACCTCGGCGGTGACCACCGGTGCCGGCGAATAGGCGCCCATGCCGCCCGTATTGGGACCCTGGTCGCCATCCTGCAGGCGCTTGTGGTCCTGGCTGGTGGCCAGCGCGGTGACGCTCTTGCCATCGCACATGACGATGAAGCTGGCTTCCTCGCCCTGCAGGAATTCCTCGATCACGACCCGCGCGCCGCCCTGGTTGTGGGACACGCCGAACTTGTTGTCGACCAGCATGAAGTCGATGGCCTGGTGCGCCTCTTCGAGCGTGGCGGCGACGACCACGCCCTTGCCGGCGGCCAGGCCGTCGGCCTTGACCACGATCGGCGCGCCCTTGGCATCGACATACGCATGGGCGGCGGCCGCGTCGGTGAAGGCTTCGTATTCGGCGGTGGGGATGCCGTGGCGCTTCATGAACGCCTTCGAGAAGGCCTTGGAGCTCTCGAGCTGCGCGGCGGCCCGGGTCGGCCCGAAGATGCGCATGCCATGGGCGCGGAACTCGTCGACCACGCCGGCCGCCAGCGGCGCCTCGGGCCCGACCACGGTCAGCGCGATCTTCTCCTGCTGGGCCCAGGCGCGCAGGGCGGCAGGCTCGGACAGGTCGATGCATTCGTAGCGCTTGTCGGCGCGCGTGCCGCCGTTGCCCGGCGCCACGTAGACGCGGCTGACCCGGTTGGCCTGGGCCAGGCGCCACGCCAGCGCGTGCTCGCGCCCTCCTCCACCGATCACCAATACCTTCATTCGCAGGCTTTCATGGTCGCGCTCGTCATTCGGGGAGCGCGGCGTTGTGATAGACGTCCTGCACGTCGTCGAGGTCCTCGATGACGTCGAGCAGCTTCTGCATGCGGGCGGCATCGTCGCCGGCCAGCTCGATCGTGTTCTCGGGCCGCATCGTCACTTCGGCCAGGTCCGGTTTCAGGCCGGCGGCCTCGAGCGCGTTCTTGACCGCCTCGAAGTCGCCGACCGCGGTCAGCACCTCGATCGCGCCGTCGTCGTCGCTGACAACGTCTTCCGCGCCGGCTTCGAGGGCCACTTCCATGACCTTGTCCTCGTCGGTGCCCGGCGCGAAGACGAACTGGCCGCAATGCTTGAACTGGAAGGCCACCGAACCCTCGGTGCCCATGTTGCCGCCATGCTTCGAGAAAGCGTGGCGCACCTCGGCCACGGTGCGCACCCGGTTGTCGGTCATGGTGTCGACGATGATCGCCGCCCCGCCGATGCCGTAGCCCTCGTAGCGGATTTCCTCGTAGTTGACGCCTTCGAGGTTGCCGGTGGCCTTGTCGATGTTGCGCTTGATGGTGTCGATCGGCAGGTTGACCGCCTTGGCCTTCTCGACCGCCAGCCGCAGCCGCGGATTGGCGCCCAGGTCGCCGCCGCCGGTGCGCGCCGCCACGGTGATCTCACGGATCGCGCGGGTCCAGAGCTTGCCCCGCTTCTCGTCCTGCCGGCCCTTCCGGTGCTGAATATTTGCCCATTTGCTATGTCCGGCCATGGCTCAATCTCTCGCAGTCCTTGTGTTTTTCAACCAGGGGGCGAGTTTACTGTCCGGCGCACACAACGACCGGGTTCGTCTGACAAGGGGGCCCACGCCTTTTTGGGATAATTCTGCGCACCATTTCGGATCCCGGCTCCAAAAAAGCAAAGCAGACCAGCGCATGAATGTTCCGTCCCCCACCGCCGACCCCGCAGCATCGGCCCCCGAGGTCTGCGACGTGCTGGTGATCGGAGGGGGGCCGGCCGGCGCCACCGCCGCCACCCTGCTGGCCCGCGAAGGCCGCCGGGTGGTCATCCTCGAGAAGGCCCGCCATCCGCGCTTCCATATCGGCGAATCGCTGCTGCCGGCCAATGTCGCCCTGTTCGACAAGCTCGGCGTGCGCGACGAGCTTGAGCGCATCGGCATGCCGAAGTGGGGCGTCGAATTCGTCTCGCCCGACCACGACCACACGGTGCGGCTGGAGTTCTCGGAGGCCTGGGACAAGTCGATGCCCTATGCCTGGCAGGTGCGCCGCTCCGAGATGGACGAGATCCTGTTCCGCAATGCCGAGCGCCAGGGTGCCCAGGCCGTCGAAGGCTGCCGCGTGCGCGAAGTGAGCTTCGATGCCGAAGGCGCCACGGTGAAGGCCGGGCTCGACGACGGCAGCCAGCGCGAATGGCGCGCGCGCTTCGTGATCGACGCCTCGGGCCGCGACACCTTCCTGGCCAACAAGCTCAAGGCCAAGCAGAAGAACCCCAAGCACAACAGCTCCGCCCTCTTCGGCCACTATGCCAATGCCGAACGCGCGCCCGGCAAGCTGGAGGGCAACATCACGATCTTCTGGTTTGCGCACGGCTGGTTCTGGTATATCCCGCTCGCCGACGGCACGACCAGCATCGGCGCGGTCTGCTGGCCCTACTACCTGAAGTCGCGCAGCAAGCCGCTGAAGGATTTCTTCGCCGACACCATCGCGATGTGCGCCCCGCTCACCGAGCGGCTGAAGAACGCGACGCTGGTCGACGATGCGGTGCACGCCACCGGCAACTACTCCTACACCAGCAGCCATTGCAGCGGCGAGCGCTACCTGATGCTGGGCGATGCGTACAGCTTCATCGACCCGGTGTTCTCCTCCGGCGTCTACCTGGCGATGCACAGCGCCTTCGAAGGGGTGGCGGTGGTGAACGCGGCGCTCGATGCACCGGCCGGTGCGGCGGCCGCCCGGCGCCGCTTCGAGCAGGACATGCGGCGCGGGCCTCGCGAGTTCTCGTGGTTCATCTTCCGGGTCACCAACCCGACCATGCGCGACTTCTTCATGTATCCCCAGAATCCTTTCCGCGTGAAGGAAGCGCTGATGTCGCTGCTGGCCGGCGACATCCATGGCAGAACGCCGATATGGCCTTCGCTGCGGGTGCTGAAGACCATCTACTACGCCGTCAGCGCCGCCCATCCGAAGCGCACCTTCGCGGCCTGGCAGCGGCGCAGGCGCAATATCCGCGATCTCGGGCCGCTCGCCGGCGAAAACATCGTCGAGGTCAAGTGACGGCTCGAATTCCATTGGTGGCGCCGCCCCTGCGGGTGGAGCGCCTGTCGCTGCAGCAAAGCCTGGCCCGGGCCGGCGCCAGCGCTCTTTCCCCGTTCGGCGCGCTGGGCTACGGCACGCCCGATGGCCTGCCTTGGATGCCGACCGTCAATGCGCGCGTCCTGTCCGGGGCCGGCCCGATGGCCGATGTCTGGCATGCCGGCGAGCATGTCGAATCGGGCATCACCGGCGCGGTGCGCTGGCGCTGCGACGGCCACTGGATGCTCGGCGCGATCGATCTCGATGAAGCCTTCGAAAAGCAAGGCGTCGCCGCGCTCGCGCGCCAGGCCTATGCCGACCTGTTCGAGGCGCTGCAGCAGACCGGCTGCACGCACCTGCTGCGCATCTGGAACTACCTGCCGCAGATCAACGGCGACGGCGGCGGCATGGAGCGCTACCGGCAATTCAATTCGGGGCGCCAGCAGGCCTTCGTCGAGGCCGGCCAGGCCGCCTTCGACGGCGCGCCGGCCGCCTGTGCGCTGGGCATCCGCCAGGGCGCGCTGTCGATCCGCTTCCTGGCCGGCCGCAGCGCGCCGCTGGCGATCGAGAACCCGCGCCAGGTGTCGGCCTACCGCTATCCCACCACCTATGGTCCGCGCGCCCCGACCTTCTCGCGCGCGGCGCTGGCCGAACTCGGCGGCGGCGAGGTGGCCCTGTTCATCTCCGGCACCGCGAGCATCGTCGGGCACGAGACCCAGCACCTGGGCCAGATCGAGGCCCAGACGCACGAAACGCTGCGCAACCTCGAAGCCGTCATCGCCGCAGCCAACCGGCACAGCAGCGCGCGCTTCGACCTGTCGGCACTCGACGCGGTCGTCTACGTGCGTCACGCGGCCGATGCGCCGACGGTACGCGCGGTGCTGGCCGAGCGGCTGGGTGCGGATGCGGCCACCCTGGAACGGGCCGTCTTCCTCGAGGCCGACATCTGCCGCCAGGACCTGCTGGTCGAGATCGAGGCCCATGCGGTCGCCGGCGGCGCCTTGCATGCCTGAGCACGCGAGCGCGCGATGAACCGGCTTCTGCGCGTCGGACTCGGCATCCTCTTCGCGCCACCGCTCTACATCCTGCTGCTCGGGCTGGGCATCATCTCGCTGGGCTGGAACCTGGCCGCGATGCTGCTCTATCCGGTGCTGCCCGAGGACCGCGCCCGCGCGATCGGCCGCAGCGTCATCGCCCGGGCCTACCGCTGCTTCTGGGCCACCGCATCGTTCACCGGCATGATGCGCATCGACGCCGGCTGCCTCGATGCGCTGCGCGACGAACGCGGCCTGATCCTGGTCGCCAACCATCCGACCATGCTCGACGCGCTGCTGCTGGTGGCGCGCCTGCCGCGCAGCGCCTGCATCATGAAGGCCGACCTGATGCGCAACATCTTCCTCGGCGCCGGCGCACGGCTCGCGCGCTACATCCGCAACGACTCGGCGCGCGTCATGGTCAGGCTGGCGGTGGCCGACCTGCGCCAGGGCGGCCAACTGGTGATCTTCCCCGAGGGCACCCGCACCGTGAGCGCGCCGCTCAACGCCTTCAGGCCCGGCGTCACCCTGATCGCCAAGCTGGCGCAGGCACCGATCCAGACCGTCTTCATCGACACCGACTCGCCCTACCTGCAGAAGGGCTGGCCGCTGTGGCGCGTGCCGCCGCTGCCGATCGTCTTCACCCTGCGCCTGGGCGAGCGCTTCGCGCCCTCGCAGGACAGCGATGCGCTGCTGCGCCAGATCGAGCTCTATTTCCGCCAATCCATGGAACAGCGCGCCCCCGCGGCGCAGCCCGCATGCCAGACGTCTCGCGCACCCACCTTGTCCTGATTCCCAGCTACGACACGGGTGAGCGCCTGTTCTCGACAGTCGAAGCGGCCCGCGCGCAATGGAGCCCGGTCTGGGTGGTCATCGACGGCAGCACCGACGGAACCGGCGAGCGCCTGCAGCGGATCGCCGCCGACGATCCCGGCCTGCGGGTCTGGCTGCTGCCGACCAACCAGGGCAAGGGCGCCGCGGTGTTGCACGGGCTGCGCGCCGCTCGCGAGGCCGGCTTCAGCCACGCCTTGACGATGGATTCCGACGGCCAGCATCCGGCGGACCTGATCCCGACCTTCATGCGCGCCTCGCAGGCCCGGCCCGAGACCATGGTCCTCGGCAAGCCGGTCTTCGACGCCAGCGCGCCGCTGCTGCGCGTGCGCGGCCGCCGCGTCTCCAACGGCTGGACGCAGCTCGAGACCCTGTTCGCCGGCGTCGGCGACTCGCTCTACGGCTTTCGCGTCTATCCGATCGCCGACCTGATCGCGGTGATGGCGCGCCAGCCCTGGATGCGCCGCTTCGACTTCGACACCGAAGCGGTGGTGCGCCTTGCCTGGCGCGGCGTCAAGCCGGTGAACATCGACGCCCCGGTCAAGTACCTGAGCGCCGAGGAAGGCGGCATCTCGCATTTCCGCTACGGCCGCGACAACGCGCTGCTGACCTGGATGCACGCCAGGTTGATGGTCGAATTCGTGCTCAGGCTGCCGAGCCTGCTGTGGCGAAAGCTGAGCGGCAAGCCGCCGTTCCAGCCATAGGGTTCGAAAGAAGCATCCCCCAGCAAGCGCCCCGCTCCCGTCAAGGCAAGCACGCAGCCAATTCCACCAGACAAGATCCCCAAGGGAGCAATGCCCCACGCCAGTCCCAGCGGTGGCGGGCGGCATGCCCGGGGCGGGCCGTTGAGGCGCCGCCGAGCAGCGCAGCGGCAGGCGGATCAGGGCTCGCGACTGTTTGAGCCGAAGGCGAGTTCGAGCGAGACCCCGCCTGCCGCGAGCAGCGCAGGAAAGCCGCGAAGCGGCCGGCGACGTCGGCCCGGCCGGGGC
>Ga0265327_10000813_pt1 | contig 47290 bp, 52 predicted proteins | sample 41621metaG_FD_202089 | JGI IMG/M metagenome (GOLD analysis project Ga0265327, IMG submission 202089) | Rhizosphere microbial communities from Carex aquatilis grown in University of Washington, Seatle, WA, United States - 4-16-21 metaG | ecosystem: Host-associated > Plants > Roots > Rhizosphere... | reverse complement strand
CTGGAGTTTATAGCGGAATAAATTTCTCAAATCCGCAGGGCGACGTGTATTATGATCGATGGATTACGCAAAAAGGACCGGTAAATGCTGTTTACCTGAATGTACAGCTATTAAAATCTCTGAGTTTTCAAACAGAAATCGACTTTACAACAATTACATATCAAAAACAGTTTTTAAATTATTATTATATCGATAATCTTTTGTATAATATTAACGCTACTCCTACTTCAACTTCGAGTTATAGCAATTATACATTTAATTTCTACAGATTTCCTTTGATGCTGAAGTTTACAACACAAAACAAAATCAAACTTCAGGTTGGCATGGGCATCTATTGGTCAATTTGCGACGACCACAGTATCTCCGAATCTTATTACCCTGTATATTTAGTACCAGATAAATATATTGGGAATTTTTCAGACGTTTATGTTCCAAAAACCGATTATGGTTATGTTTATTCGCTGGGTTTTTCAACAGCCGTCAATACGCATGTACAACTTTCGCTAAATGCACGCTATTTTTCGGGCAGACGCACATTTATTGATTTAGATAATTGTAAAAATGGAGTTTTCGAACTGGTAATGGGCATTGGTTACGACGGATTTGTCAAAAGAAATGCACTTTTCCATAACAAAACCAATAATACCGATTCGACTAAAAGTAAATTATCATACAAATTAATTGGCGGCGCTGGTTTTTCGTACAATAAAGGCGAACAAAACAGTAATTACACATCAAAACAAAATTTAAGCGGTGGCATTGGTTTTGCGTTTCAAGTTTCGAACGGATTTCACTTACAAACCGAAATGCTTTTCGAACAAAAAGGTTATGGTTTAAAAGGAACATCTGTTTCGGACATAATTTATACGCAGAATGGACAAGCGAATAAAGACAATACGATAAATTTCAATTATTTTGTTGTACCGGTTATTGCTTCATTTAGCGCTGGATATAAAGTTAAATACTTTTTCAATGCCGGCGTTTATAGCGCAATGCTTATCGACGCAAAAGTTACCGGAACTTCTACAACAACAGTTTCGAGCGACAATTCGTATGGTATAGCTAAGACCACAATCAACACCGACATAAACGGATATTTTTATAACAACGATTTCGGATGGCTGGTAGGCACCGGAGTAAGGATTCCTTTTATTTTTAATTCGAATCTCGAAATTGAATGTCGATACACTGAAGGATTTCATAATATCTATAATCCAACTGATGGAGATTCAAGTGATAAAATTCAAAATCAGTCAATAAATTTATTAGTTGGACTTCAATTTCCGTTTAAATATTAAAATAAAATAAAACGCAATGAAAAAATGGATTCTCGCATGTATCGTTTTGACGGCTTCGTTTTCATGTCAAAAAATTGAACCCGGAACAGAATATTTAGTTAATTATTCTTTTATTAAAGCCGGCGACGGTCAACGGTATTACGCCGGTCAGTATTTACCCAATCCTATTTCAATCGACATTCAGGATTTCGTAACAAATACACCGGCACAAAATTTCAGCATCACTTTTACCGACGTTTCGGGTGGAGCCACTTCTCCTGCAACCGGTATTACCGATGTAAACGGAATTGTTAGCACAACATGGAAGTTAGGAAATGCAAATAACAATACACACCAATACCTAAAGACTGCTATTTATGACAAAAACCATCAATATATAACTACTATTAATTGTGATGCGCTTGCTTTTCATAAAAATTCGTGGGATACTGTTTCAGCTTGTAACGAATCAAATATAAGTGGTCTTGTAACAGATAAAACAAATAATATTACTTTGATGGTAAGCGCCGGACTTTACAAACAAGGACAAAATTATTTCGACTGGCAATTAGATTCAACCATAAATTTTTATATTCCGTATAATATTGTCATAGATTCGAAAGGAATATTTTATATTAGCACTCGGGACGGCAATATTTATAAAAGCGACGACCATGCACAATCATGGAAGACGTGCACAATGCCTGTTCCAAGTCGTCCATATTGGGAACGATTAAAAATTTCGGCAAACGATCATTTATGGGTAACAAATCCTGACAATTTGCTAATCTGTTCGCGCGACGGCGGAAACTCTTGGACGGCAAGTTCTACCGGCATCAATCCAATACATACTTTTGGAACTGTATATACATCAACAAAAGGAATTCTTTACTATGGAGGAATGAATTGTCTGTACCAATCAACCGACGACGGCAAAACATGGTCGCTCATCCAAACGCCCAAGTATTTGCAAAAAATTTATGTAACCACCGACGATAAAATTATATTATACGCACAAGCACAGAATAGCGGCGGGTGCGAAATTTACGAATCTACCGACTACGGCGCAACATTTACATTGGTTTGGAATAATATGACTCCCAGATTTTATACCGATTGGGATTATAATTTCGTTCAGCAATATAATTCCACATATTACTTATGTTTACCCGGCGCAGCAATCCTGAAAACACAAGATTTCGTCCAGTTCGAAACTTATTGGGTAAATAACAATCTCTTAGATTTGTTTATCGACAACAACGGCGTATTGATAGCAAAAGATTTTAATTACAATACTGTTTATTACCGAAAAGATACAACAACAAAATAAATAATAAACAATTTGTAATTTTTAAGAACGCATTTGTTTAAATATCTTGTACCACGTTTTTAATTAACGTCCATGCAGCATCAACATGTTGTTTTGTAACATTTGTCTGACCAATTTGCATACGGATTGTGTATTTACCGTTTAATTTTGTGTGCGTAACATAAATTTTTCCGGTTTGATTGATGGCTTGTAGAAGTTGTTCGTTCAATTGGTTAAGTTTTTCTTCGTTTGCAGTTTTATTTCCGACATATCGAAAGCAAACCAGATTTAAACTAACCGGCAATAGAAGCTCAAAGTCAATAGATGTTTCAATTTGCGTTCCCAACTCTTTTGCAAGATTAATATGATTTCTAATTCGGTTTCTTATTTCGTCTAAACCCATATTTCGCAAAACAAACCAAAGTTTCAATGCGCGGAAACGTCTTCCAAGCGGAACGCCCCAGTCACTGTAATTATTTACAACATCGTCAACGTTGGTCTTTAAATATTCCGGCACCAATTGAAAAGTATTCAACAACGCTTGTTTGTCTTTTAAAAAATACGCCGAACAATCGAAATTGGTAAACATCCATTTATGCGGATTGAAAACAAAACTGTCAGCGAACTCAATTCCGTTAATCATCCATTGCCATTCGGGTAAAACTAATGCGCTACCAGCCATTGCAGCATCAATATGCAACCAGATGGAATGTTTCGAAGTTATTTTTGCAATATCTTTCAACGGATCAATCGCCAACGAACCGGTTGTTCCCAAAGCAGCGACTACACACACCGGTTTGAAACCTTGCTGAATATCTTTCTCAATTGCTTGTTCCAATAAATCTGTGCGCATCGCAAAACGTTCGTCAACAGGAATTTTTACAAGATTCTTTTTACCAATACCAGCTATTTTGACAGCTTTTTCTACGGACGAATGAGTTTCGGTTGAACAATAAACCCTGAAGATTGTGTCGGACTCAAATCCATGTTCATTTATTTGAAACGCCGACGCTTTTTCGCGCGATGTTAATATCGCGGCAAGTGTTGCTGTCGAAGCAGAATCTTGAATGACACCACAAAAATTTTCGGGCAGACCAATCATCTTGCGCAACCAAATCATTACTTTTTCTTCGAGTTCAGCTGCAGCGGGCGATGTTTCCCATTTCATACATTGCAATGCTAATGCCGATGTCAACATTTCTCCAAGAATTGATGGAAAACTCGAATTTGCCGGAAAATATGCGTAGAAATTTGGGTTTTGCCAATGCGTTACACCGGGCATAATGATTTTTTCAAAATCATTCATTATGACTTCCATTGATTCTGAAACTAAAGGGGTTTCATCAGGCAATTGATTGAAAATTTCTTTTGGTTTAACTTGCGATTTTACCGGATATTGCTCAATGTTTTCGTAATAATTTGCAATCCAGTCAACAATTTCGTGTGCCGATTTTCTGAATTCGTCTTTATTTAACATATTTGAAAATTTAAAAAAATTATAAAAAAAGAACGCGGATAAAACGGATTTTCAACGCAAATATTCGCAGATTTTTTTAAAATCTGTTTTATCCGTGTTTGAAAATCCGCGTCATCCGCGTTCTATTTTTTGATTCGTAATTCGTAATTCCTAATTCGTAATTATTTATGTTGCGTATGTTTTTGAGTTCTTACTTTTTTGTTAAAATCGTTGCCACGTTGGGAACGTCCGCCACCACCAGCATAATTGTTGCTGTCGGCATTATCAATACGGACATTGCGTTTGTTAAACTTTTCGCGCGAGAATGAATTAGCCAATGTTTCGCGGTACATATTATCGACTTCGAAAAACGAATAAGCATGATGAATATCCACACTGAAAACATGCGTCTTTTGCATATCGGCGACTTTGATAATATATTTCTTTAAAGAATCTTTATCAAAACCATCAAGTTCTCCCATGTTGATAAACATTCGCGATGAATCTTTTATCTTGTCAATTCTTGGAGCAGGCGAATTTAAATCCGGTGAATTTTTGTAATACTTCAAGAAACGATTAAACTCAGCCGAAACAAACATTTTAATCAATTCTTCACGGCTCATTTCTTTAAATTCTTCCATCAATTGCGGCAAGAAACGATTCATTTCGGTTTCGTCAATTTCTGTCTTTTTAATTTCCTGAATCTGATGAATTAATTGTCTTTCGCAAACTTCGCGTCCCGAAGGAAGTTTTTGAATAACTAATTTTTTACCGATTTGTTTCTCTATATACTTTATTTTAGAAGCTTCACGCGCACCGATAATTGAAAGTGCAATTCCTTTTTTACCCGCTCTGCCTGTACGACCACTGCGGTGCGTATATTGCTCAATTTCGTCAGGTAAATTGTAGTTAATAACGTGTGTCAAATCGTCCACATCAATACCGCGTGCAGCAACGTCAGTAGCAATTAATAATTGAATGACTTTGCCACGAAATTTGCGCATCACGCTGTCGCGTTGTGCCTGACTCAAATCGCCATGAATACAATCAGCGCTATAACCGTCTTTGATTAAAGAATCGGCAACTTGTTGTGCTTCAATTTTAGTACGACAAAAAACCAAACCATAAATGTCCGGATTATAGTCAACCATTCTTTTGAGTGCAAGGTAACGATCTTTAATGTTGGTCAAATAACAAATGTGTTCTACATTTTCGGCTGCCGAATTTCGCGTACCGGCAACTACTTCAATTGGGTCGTCCATGTACGTGCGTGCAATACGACCAACTTCGTTTGGCATGGTGGCCGAAAACAACAAAGTGTTTTTGGTTTCAGGCGTTTTCGATAAAATTTCGTCTAACTCGTCTTTAAAACCCATGTTGAGCATTTCGTCGGCTTCGTCGAGCACCAACCATTGAAGTTTCGATAAGTTGATGTTTCCGCGATTCATCAAATCTACCATTCGTCCGGGCGTTGCAACAATAATTTGCGAACCTCTTTCGAGTTGACGAATCTGATTGACGATACTTGCACCACCATAAACCGCTGTGATGTTTACATTTTTAATGTATTTCGAATAACTTAGCAAATCTTCGGCAATTTGCATACAAAGTTCGCGTGTCGGACTAAGAATTAATGCTTGCGTGTGACGTTTTTCGGTGCTAATCATTTGTAAAATCGGCAAACCAAAAGCTGCCGTTTTTCCTGTTCCGGTTTGTGCCAGTGCGATAACGTCTTTTCTTTCGGCTTGCAATAGCGGGATAACCTTACTTTGGATTGGGGTCGGCGATTCAAATGATAAATCGGCGATTGCCCTTAAAATATTCGGATTTAAACCGAATTCATGAAATGTTGTCATTGTAAAAAAATTAAGGGTGCAAAAGTAGCGTTATTTTTTGACAAATAACTATTTTGCTCATTAATAAATGATTTAATTTTTACAATTGACTTTTTTGCGCCGAAAAATATATTCGTGTGATTTCGATTATTCGTTTTAAAACAGACAATTGTAAAAATACTGATTCCAGTCAAATTATTATTTGACAGGTTTATTAATCACTGTCTTTCGGATTTTTTATATCGTTATTACCCGATTGATTTTTGGACATTGATTCGCGCATCATGGTGTCTGCGTCCATGTTTCGCATTTTTTTGTAATCGTCGATACTAAAATTGCCTTCGAGAAAAGCAGCAGCCATTGCTTTTTGGACATCAACTTCGGCTTCTATAACACGCGCACGGGCAGCTTGTGCACGGGCGCGTTCTTCCTGCTCTTTTGCGCGTTCAACTTCGAGTTTGGTTCGTGCCCTGTCTTCTTCGAGTTCCAATAAAACATTTTTACCAATTTTAAAATGTACCACGTCAATCGAAAGAACTTCGAACATCGAATCAACAAAAATATCGGCACGCGCCAACACATTTTCGCACAACTGGTAAGGACTTCGCAAAATTTCGTCGTGCTCAAGTTTTCCTATTTCTGTTACCATACCTTCGGCAATGCGCGCTAAAATTGTGTCTTCTTTTGCACCACTCAGTAATTTCACAATTTTAAGACGCAACGTAACTCTTGCTTTTAAGATTAATTCGACGCCGTCTTTCGCAAAACCGGTCATTTCTTCGGTCGGAATAACTTTCGGATTTGATGCTTCGCTTACAGCTTTTACAATATCAATTCCGGCAAGGTCGATACTGCATGCCGTATTAAAATTAAGTTTTAGTTTTTCTGCTTCAACATCGCGACCTTTGTCAACGTTTTTTGCAGCAACCAATGCAGTTACAACTTTCTCTATATTTCCTCCGGCAAGGTGGTGTCGCATTAAATCGTGCATTGTTATTCCTAATGCAGCGTTGTTTGCAACTATCAACGGTTTTATCATTTTGTCAAAAGGAATGTTTGCGTGATGCAAATGCACCAATTCGCGGCAAGTCAAGATAAGCCCAGAACTTTTTGCAGTTTTCAGCGTCTCAATTAAATGAATAATATTAATTCCATCCATTTTAACTTTGAACATTTCCCACAAAGAAATCTTTACTTTCTCGACGTAATTTGTATAAATCCACAACCAGAAATTGAAATAGTAAAACAAAATAAAGAGAATACCCATAATACCAACTCCGGTGCAAATAAGGAATAAAATACTCGGTCCTTCGACTTTCGAGTCAGTTGAACCATCATCGTTTGTAATAACTTTTTCTATTTTCGATTCCTTACCGTTTTTCGATTTTGATTTATCGCCCGATCCACATGCAACAAAGAAAAGCAGCAAAATGACAGCCAATAATAATGTACTTATATGTAATATTTTTTTCATTTTATATCAGGTTTAATTCTTAATTCTTAATTCTTAATTAATTTACTCTTCTTCTTTTTCATCGGTGCGCTCGCTGTTGTAGCTTGCTTTGATGTTTTTATTAAGTATTCTGTATTTCTGATAATCTTTCATGCTGGCGCTGCCGCTTTCAATTGCCTTTGCAAACGATTTTTTTATTTCGACAACAGCCATTTTATTTTCAGCGTCAGATTCCTGATTCAATAAATCAATTTCATGCAGTTTTAATTTCTTTTTTATTTCGAGTGTCAAATCGGTATCGATTTCTATTGCCTGTATTGAAATGTCTAAGATAATCCACCGGCTGTTTTTATTGTGTTCCTTTTGTTTTTCGTTATTCTGGTTAATTTCTTCTTGGAGCGTAAATTTGTCTTTTGTAGAATTGGCTGGAATTTCTTCGTTACCCAACAGTTTATTTTTAACGCGCTCACCCAAGGCTTTGCGATTCTGCAAGACATTTGTGTATGATTCCATATTTCCGGTTTCGCTGACAAATGCTTCTTTTGCGCGGTCGAAAATAGTTTCAATTTCCGAACCTCCACTGTAACGCTTAATATTAAATTGTGCAGTAACATTTATCTTCATAGCCATTACTGTACCGTCTTGTGTAATAATATTGAAGTAACCAAGTTCGCCGTCTCGTGCTTTTTGAATGAGCGGTCTGGTTGATTCTTCGGGAAGTTCTTCTTTTAAAACTTCTTTCAACACCTGACGCGATTCGTTGTTCATTTCGATTGGGAAAGTATAAGGATTTGCCGTTTGATTTAACACTTCCTGCAAATTTCCGGTAAGGTCAATCAAACCTGCCATTCCGTAATCAAGTTGAATTTCCAAACCTTTTGCTTTGATTAAACCAAGCGTCAAATTAAATGGATTACCACCATTAAAGAAATGTTCGAGTAGTTTTTCTTTTGCATTTTCTAATCTCAGAATTTTTTGCGCCATGTTCAATGCCGTAACAAAAGACTTTACATCAACACCTGCAAGCGAATATTCTTCAATTTCGACCTGCTGCATGTCCATTCCCTCGCGTTTCACTTCTATTAAGGCATCGACCAAGCGCGCGAGCAATTTTTCTTTTTCTTCGTGTTTTTCTTTGTCTGTTAGATGTTCACCGGTTTTTGATTTTGTACGCGCAGTAATAAAGTTTCGTTCCAAATCGAAATAATCTATTTTGACGCTATTTTGCATCGCTTTTATCAGAATGTCAACAATGATTCTTGAACGACCGCCAATTAGTTCGTAATTAATCAGATTGTCGAGCGTGATACTTACTCCGGCTTCTTTTGCAATAATCAACGATTTGATAATTTTGCCTATTGCCTCGCCGGTCAGATTGTGTTTGAGCAAAAGACTTAGCGGAATTGTCAATCCCATTTTGTGCGCCATAATCATGGTGTCAACAAATTTTTCGAGGTCGCCACCGGCAAAGAAAATACGATTCATTTCGCCAAAAGAAATTTCAAGATTGGCGCGTTGTGCTTTTAATATTGTATTTTTTACGACATTGATATTTCCGCCGCCATTGTAATAATCGAGCAGTTCGCGCTGCGACACCAGAATACCGGCATTCTTTAAAGAAATCAAAGAATTGATAATCTGCATAAATGTTTCGCTTGGCAAATTGTAGCCAATTAATTCGTCAAAATCGTAATTGATTCCCGATTTTTCTGCTTTAATAACTGCGTCAACCAAAAGATCTAAATTGCTGCCCATCAATGCTGGTGTTGATAGTTTTTCTTGTGTAATTTCTTCAATCAGGTCGGCATGTTTTGCTTTAACTAATCCGTTTACAAGCGCCGCCATGTCGCCACCATCGACATTATATAAAATCAATTTTTTAACGTCAAGCCAATCTGCATTGTTAAACAAACCATTGTGTTTTGCGTTTTGCAGAATGTTAATAAAATCCTGTTCGGGAATTGTAATGTCGCCAACGCTCATCAGGTCGGTAGGTCTGACGTAAATTTCGCGCTCGAATAGTTTCTTTAATAATCCCAATGGTTTTGAAAGATAGAAAAATAATAAAATTATTCCTGTTACCAAAAGTACAAAGCCTAAAAGCGCCGATAACTCGAACATACCAATAAGCGCAAGTATCCCGAAAAATATATATGCGGCTAAAATTATTAATTTATTTTTTGTCATTTTGCGAGACTTTATTTTGATATAAATTATTCTTTTGTTTTGTTAAGTTCATCGTAATCCATAATTCTTAGTTTGACAATTTCGTAAGGACTTTGCTGGTACCAATTGTCTTTTAGTATTTCTGCAAGTACGGCATCGGTTGTGGCGACAAAATTCTTTAATAAATCGTTTCTCACTAAACCACCAACGATATGTCTGAAATAATCGTCAATAAAATGTTGATAACCATCTTTTGCTGTGTGCACGTCGAGTTTGTCGATATTGAATTTGATGTCGGCAGAAACCTTAAAGACAAAACGCGCATTGTCGTTTGTAAGTACGTCTTTAATTAAAGGAACGGTAACGGTCGTCGGCTTTTGCGTCATTTGCACCAGGTCGCCCAAATCGAGTTCGAGTATATCGACAATTGCAGCTTTTTCTAAGTCAACGTCAAATTTATTTCCATGCAAGGCAAGAATTATTTGCATCAACTTTTCGAGATTGCGACCACTTTGTTTGTGTTCGATAAATTGTTGCAATGCTGACAGTTTATCAATTCCGACTGAAGTACCGTCATTTTCTGTTGCGCTGTCATCTGTAACAAGTTCGTCTTTGAAAATATTATGACCGCTAAGTTTATAAAACACTTGCGTAATAGCAACTTTATCTCGTAGTGGCAATTGAGCGAGATACGCTTTTTCGTCATCGGACATTGCCAGATAAGCGTTTGCAAATTGTTCGATGTCTAATTTTTCGGTTTGCAATTGTTGCAATTCTTTAAGCGACACAATGCCTTCGTTTTTCAAACGGTAATATGTTTTGACAAGTTTTTCGATGTCGAATTTTCCATTGACTAACTTTTCGAGTTCATTAAAAACAACCTGTCCGTTATTCTTTTTCAGTTCGACCAACGAATTGACATATTTTTCTATGTCGGCTTTTTTCAGAATGATTCTTTCCAAATCAGTCAATGTAAAATTGATTTCGTTTTGCTTCAACGTTGTAAATGCTGTAACCAATTTTGGCAATTGTTTGTTGATGTGTGGCAGCAATAATTTTTTAAAATCGAAGAACGTCAAAGAACTATCTAATTTATGACATGCAATCATTGCATCGAGCACAGTTGCCAAATCAATTTTCTTTAGCGGCAGTTCAAGAACGTCTTTAATGGTTATCGATATTTCTTCGGTCTGACATTGTATCAATTTATTCGCGACATCCAAAATGTTATATCCCAACAAAAAGAAGGCGTCTAAATCTTCGAGCTGAATTTCGAATTTGTTTTTCTTGAAAACAAGATAAGTGTCAAGCAATTTTTGAATGTCCTTTTTGGCAACAGACAAATTCAAAATTTTGTCAGCTGAAAGAAAATATTGCGTATTCTCTTCGATAACAAAAGTGTTGATATATTTTGCTATATCAATTCCTTTTTTCGTAAGCGTTTCGAGTTCCTGGTACGAAATTTTTACAAGGAAATTTTTTGCTGTTATATAATTGTCAATAATCTTTGGACTTAAATCTGCCGACGCAAATATTTCTTTCAAATCGTCGAGCGTCAATTTAAAACCTGTTGATTTTGATTTTTGCAATTCGAGTGAAATGCGTTCAACGTCTTTAATCTGGATTCCAAAATCTTTCAACGCCCGTTCAAACGCAACCAGTCCGCTTACAATATATGTATTGGACAAACTGCCGATGTGGTCTGGCTTGTATGGAATTTTATTGTCGTCGAATTTGGTTTGCAAATCTGTAATCGAAGCTTGTCTTATTGCGATAATGGATTCTGCAAATTTCGAAGAATTTTTATCGTTGATAGGTAGTTCTGCAAGTTCGTTGAACGATAAATAAAATCCGGCTTCGTCCAATCGTTTTTTTATGTCAATTAAATGTCCTATGTCGCCATAAGAGAAAAAGAGATTTTTAAGGTCTTGTATTTTAAGGTTCAGCCCCGATTTTTTTGAACGCAAAACTTCGTCAAACAATCTGTCAACATCAATGCGTTGAATATAGAGTTCTTTTAATTCTTTAAACGAAATTTCGATTGCGTTTTTTTTAGCGCGCAAAACATTATCAACAAAATCAAGAATGTCGATTTTGCTGTATAAAATATCTTTTAATTGATTGATAGTAATAGTCGAGCCAACCCGATTGAGCTTGATTAAACTGTTTAATAATTTTTGCTCTTGAAGTTTATCGAGGTAAAGTACTTTAAGTTCTTTTTCGGTTATGATGTGATCGCGCATATATGTTGAGCGTTTAAATTTTAATTGTTTAAATTTATTGATTTCGCATAAAGAACATTAACAATTAATAATTAACAATTTATAATTAAGACACATTTTCAATTATTTCTACAAACTTTAAAATTTGATGTCTAATGTTTGCAATTTGTGCGTGGTAATAATCGCCGGTTATTTTTGCTGCTTCACGGTCGTTTTGCAAATTTGCAAGGCGTCCGGTTTGATCAATTACTTCGTTATATTCCGGTTTAAACTGTTCGGTTCGCTCTTTGAAATATTCTTTCAAAGTTGTTAGTGCATCTATCAGATTATCTTTTGCAACCAATTCGCGTATCTGATTGGTAATTGCCAAAATTTCGCTCGTTTTATCGCTCAGGTAAAACGGCGGAATTTGTGTCGTGTCAACAAATTTCGATTTATATTCGCTGCGGAAATTCTCGTCGATTTTAAGATTCTTTTTTGGCGAATCCTTTTTGATATAATCCATTTCTTCTTTGTCTGTTTCTTCGAACAATTTTCCAAGAAATTTATACCGACCGCTTTTTGCCATTTTTTGCAATTGCACATAGATCAAATACATAAAAACAGCTAAAATGACTAAGCCAATAACCAAAAAATAAACAAGGTATGCGCTGAGAATTTCGAAAAATCTATCGACATAATTGCTGGTTTCGTCTTTCTTGGTCATCTTATAATATTCATCTTCCAATTTTTTGACGTCCAATTTTGGCGTAACCAGTGTTTCTTTCGGTTTTGGAATTGTGTCAGCAAAAATATCTCTTAGTTTGGCTGTATCAATTACCGATATTTTTTTTGACGTATCTCCAAACGGAGTTTCAATTGTGTCCGCAACGATTCCTGTCGCAAATATTTTAATTGCAAAAAAACAAAGAATAAGTATGAAAGAAATTTTTTTCGACATGTACAACTTGATTTAAAAACAAGCGTTTAGAGTTTTACTTTTTATTTTGTTTCGCGAATATAATAACAATATTTTGATTAACAAACAATTGTTAATAAAATGCCAGCTAAAACGTTTATTTTGTCTCCTACGTTTTACCGGTTTGTCTTTTATACCAAAAAAGAGAGTATGTTACAACTCTCTTTTTAAATATTTTTCAAACCGCATCAGTCTTTTTTATCGGGATGCGTTTGCTTGGCGATCGAATCGCGCATTTCAGTATCTGATACAATATTTTTCATTTTATAGTAATCCATAATTCCAATGTGTCCGTTGCGGAATGCTTCTGACATTGCGCGCGGAATTTCAGCTTCAGCTTCGATTACTTTCGCTTTCATTTCTTGTGCGAGTGCTTTCATTTCTTGTTCATTGGCAACAGCCATTGCTCTGCGCTCTTCGGCTTTTGCCTGCGCAACTTTCAAGTCAGCGTTTGCCTGATCCATCTGCAACTGCGCGCCAATGTTTTTCCCAATATTAATGTCAGCAATGTCAATAGAAAGAATTTCGAACGCGGTTCCTGCATCTAAACCTTTTGCCAACACAACTTTCGATATCGTGTCAGGATGCTCCAGCACTTCTTTGTGTGAATTAGCGCTACCGATTGCCGAAACAATACCTTCGCCAACACGGGCTAAAACTGTTTCTTCGCCGGCGCCACCAACCAATTGTCGAATGTTTGTACGTACTGTAACACGTGCGCGTGTCAACAATTGAATTCCATCTTTTGCGACTGCAGTAACATCTGGCGTATTAATTACTTTTGGGTTGACTGACATTTGTACGGCTTCGAATACATCGCGTCCGGCAAGGTCGATTGCAGCTGCCGTAGCAAAGTTGAGATTCAGATTCGCTTTGTCCGCAGAAATTAATGCTTTGACAACCATTTGAACGTGACCGCCAGCAAGAAAATGTGCTTCAAGGTCATCGCGCGTAAGACTTAATCCGGCTTTTTTCGAAGTTATCATTGATGTTACGATGACGCTCACCGGTACTTTTCGCCAGCGCATAAAAATCATTTGCAAAAGAGAAATCCTTACACCTGTTATCATGGATTGAAACCATAATCCGATAGGTATAAAATATAAAAGAATCATTAGTCCGATAAAACCGGCAACGATTGCTGCTGCGTATAATCCAATTCCTTCCATAATTAATTTTTTTTGGGTTTAACAATTAATTTTCCATTCATAATTTTTGTAACTATGATTTGTGTTTGTGGGTCTATAAATTTGTTTGGTGACTCCGCGTCGAAAGTCATGTCGTTTACTAATACTCTGCCGATTGTTGCTAAACGTGTAATGGTTATTCCTTCGTCGCCGACTTTTACGGTGTCTTCTTTGATTGTATTTACTTTGCTGTCGATACTTGATTTAAGAGCAACCTTGTCCCAAGTTTTTGATTTAAGAGCAAAATAAAGCGAAACAAGCGTCGAAACGAAAGTTCCAAAGAGCGTTAAATTTCCGGCTGACATTCCGAAATTTGTATAAGCCATAACAATTCCGGTAATTGTAAGTCCGACGCCAATTACACCGACAACAATTCCCGGAAGCATCAGTATTTCAACTAACAAAAGTGCGATGCCGAGAATGATTAATATGATGATTGCAAGTATTGTCATTTTATTTTTTTAGTCGATTGTTGCGTTAAGTTCTCTGTTAATTAATTCGTCTTTGTACGGCTTCAATTCTGTGTATGTACCACGTTTGATGTCGCATTTGCCTTTGTAATGTACCAGAAAAGTACATTGCTCGGCTTGGTATAAATCCATGCTGCACACTTCTATTAATGTATCGATAACATAATCAAACGTGTGAACATCGTCGTTGTGCAAAATCAAATGATTTTCTTTTGCATCAATGGTATCTGTGTCAAAATCAATATCAGGAACAACCTTGATTGTTTCTTTTGCCATATTTATTACTCGTTATTTTCTTTAACTTTTTTCTTGCCTTTTGTTGCGATTACAAAACCATCCACACCTTTCTTTTTCAGCGACTGTCTTATTTTATCTGCTTCAGTTTTGTTTTTGCAATCGCCAATTGCGTAGATGTACATTTCTCTGCTATCGGTAAATTTCTCGACTTCAAAATCGTCAGAAACTTTTCTGTCTTTTTTTAATTTTTCGACGGACAAATCTTCAGTGAGAGCTGCAATCTGGACGCGATAAACGATTTGATCGATGGTTTTCTTTTTATCATTTTTCTTTGTTATTGTTTTAACCGGTGGTTCTTTTGCGTCATCAATTTCAATTTGTTTACCGTTTTCGAAAGCAACTACAAATGGATTTTTAAATCCGACTTTAACTAATCGGTTGCGCTCTTTTTGTGCATCGTCAAAATTGTCGTATTTCCCACAAGTATATTTTATTGCACCACCTTTTTCTTTTAAACCGTAAATCGATTTTTCGGTAAAAATATCTTCGGGTTTAACCGGATTTTTGAAGATTCCTAATTGTACGCTATAAAACTGTTCTTTAATTTTCGAAATGTCAATTGGTTTTACATAAACATTTTCGTCATCTTTAATTTCGATATATTTTGTAACCGACTTTTCAGTGTTTTCATATTTTTCAACATTGTCGTACGAAATAATTTCGGGATCATTAAAACCAATATTTTCTAATTTCGTTTTTTCTTCTGTCGCCTTTTCTTCGCTGTCATAAATTCCAAAACAATATTTGATGGAACTGTTCGCTAATTTTTCGCCGTAAATGGGCGACTGATTGTGCATGTTTGCGGGTGTTCTCGGTGTCTTAAATGTTCCTAATAAAATGGTATAAAATTTTCCCGACACTGATTTAATGTCATATACTTTTACAAATTTTTTATCGACATTCGGATTGAGAATTTTTAAACCCGACGTTTTTATTTCTCTTTTTATTTGTTCGACTTCTTTGCGCGCTTCTTCATTGTATTTCTTGTACAATTCTTTGTTTCCGTTCTTGAGTATTTTTTTTACTTCTTCGTTGTCAATTCTTTTCGTGTTATTAAAACTTTCGACTTTCACAATTGTGTAACCTCTGCGTTTTAATTCTTCGGCAGCAAATTCAGCGCCTTCGAGTGTTTTAAAATTTCCGAAAGTATAACCCGAAAGATTTTTCTTTTCTAATTTTTTTGCTTTAAGCGTATAATTGCCAAAGAATTTTTTTGGAAGCGTTTTATGCTCGCCAAGATTTATCAAAAACGTGTATGGAAATTTTCGTAATGACGTATCTAAACTGGATTCTTTCTTCGGTTTATTTGTCAGACTTTTGTTAATTTCGTTTAATAAAACGTCTGATGAATATTTCGAATCATCTTCCTTGGTTTTTGAAGAATTGACATTATTGTTGTTATCTGTTACCGGATTTATTTTTGTTTCTTCGATTGCTTTGAAATTGCTTGCTGTCTCATTCAACGGCTCGAAAAAACTGAGATTTAAATAACCTGCATAAGCATTTTCTATTTTGTTCAAAGCACTTAAACTGTACAAATGCGATTCTTTTAATTTGGCTAAAATTTGTGTGCTGTTTCCTTGCTTGTCAGCATCGGCGCGCAATGTAAGCGATTTATCAAAATCTGTTGACGAGAACGTTGCATACTTATCGGCTTGTTTCGAATAAATAGTTGCATTCGAATTTGCTGCGCGCAATTGATTATTATAGATTCTTAATTTTGTATGATTTCCGTCAATATAACTTTTCAGCACCGGTATATAATTTTTTGCAAGTTGGTCATTAAAACCGTCAATTTTAAATTTGATGTCATTTACCTGCGACGGCTCAGTTGTCGCTAAAGAATTATTTAAATCTGTAACTTTCTTACTTAATTGATTAATAAAAACCATCGAACTGTCTGACTTCAAATTGTTGTTGTTTGCGATATAAAATCTTTTCATGCCGTCGTTGTCAACATTAATTTTCGGCAATATCTGACGTTCTCTGTCAGTCAGAATTTCTTTGATGGTTTCTGTTTTAACTGGTGGAATGACAACAGGATTTTTCTTTGTTGTGTCAACTACAATTTTTTTATCCTCCGTTTTTTTGACAATCAAATTGTTGTAAAGAAGATACGCACGTTCCTGATTTTGTAAACCCATTTTTTCCAAATCGTTTGCCTCTTTCCAGTTCAAAAGTGAAGTTCCGCTTTCAACACCGCCCAATGCTTTTTTCATTGTTTTGGCTTTAGCGAAAAGTGTACCCGCATCTTTTTCTAAATACTGCGCGGAGTCAAGATTGGTTTTAGAATTTTTCCTGACTGTTACCAATGTTTTGCTATAAATTTCATTAGTAAGTTCGTTTGCTTCGCCGGTATTTTCAACAGATTTAAACTGCAACGAAAGTTGTTTCGCTTCTAATTTGTCGCAGTTGTTTTTCGATTTGTCTTTTAACTTTTTATTACTCGTGGTATCGCTAATGAAATGCAACGCATTGATTTCAGTATTTAGCTTTGAAGATTCAGTCATCAAATCAGTTGCTTCGGTTCGCAACTTTGCAGCTTTGTTCATTTTATGCGTGTCCCACCAACCAAATTTCCAATTTTTTAGCGACGTTGGAACTCCTGTAGTATTTTGCGAATAAACTTTTTGACCGGCAAATATTACCGATAATGCAAAAATAAATAAGGTGATTGTTGATTTAAATTGTTGCATATTAATATTTTTTAGATTTCCATTTTTTAATAATTGCAATTTAATAATTTCAAATTATATTAAATTAAGTTGTTACAAAATTAAATAAATGATTTTATTTTTATGACAAATTTTAAAGTTCAAATATAGAGATTTTTTTATAAATAAAAAGCGATTTTACAAGCGAAATAACAGATTGTTAGTAATATTTTCTTTGATTTATAAAGTTTCTTATTTAATTTTGCTAATATTGTGAATCAGTTTATTTAAAAAACAATCAGATTATGAAACAATTAAATATTGGCGACATAGCTCCTTGGTTCTCCGAAATGGATAAACACAAAGGTCGCAAAATTGTTTTATATTTTTACCCGAAAGACAACACGCCGGGTTGTACCGACGAAGCTTGCAGTTTGCGCGACAATTATCAAAAATTTCTGGCTGACGGTTACGAAATTTTTGGCGTCAGCGCCGACAGCGAAAAATCGCATATCGGTTTCAAAGCTAAACATCAATTACCGTTCGATTTGATTGCCGATCCGGAACATAAAATTATTGATGCTTACGAATGTTGGGGTGAAAAAAAAATGTATGGCAAAACTTATTTCGGAATTTTAAGAAAAACATTTGTGATTGACGAAAATGGCAAGATTGAAAAAATTTTCGAAAAAGTAAATACGAAAAACCACGCTGCACAAATTTTTGGCGAAATTTAAATTTATAAAAATTAAACACTTTAAATATGGCAAAAGAAGAAAAAGCAACTGTCGATCCAAGAGCCGAAAAACTAAAAGCTTTAAAGCTTACACTCGACAAAATTGACAAAGATTACGGCAAAGGAACCATTATGATGATGGGCGATAAAGCAGTCGAATTGATTCCATGTATTTCGTCAGGCTCCATTGCAATGGACGTAGCGTTAGGTGTTGGCGGTTATCCTCGCGGCAGAGTTATCGAAATTTATGGACCAGAATCGTCTGGTAAAACAACATTGGCAATACATGCAATGGCTGAAGCGCAAAAAGCCGGTGGCATTGTTGCTTTTATCGACGCCGAGCATGCTTTCGACAGAACGTATGCCGAAAACCTTGGCGTTGATTGCGACAACTTACTGATTTCACAACCGGACAATGGCGAACAAGCGTTGGAAATTGCTGACAGTTTAATTCGTTCGGGTGCAATTGATATTATTGTTATCGATTCGGTTGCGGCATTAACGCCCAAAGCAGAAATCGAAGGCGAAATGGGCGATTCGAAAATGGGTTTGCAGGCTCGTTTGATGTCGCAAGCTTTGCGTAAATTAACGTCGTCGATTAGTAAAACAAATACCTGTGTCATTTTTATCAATCAGTTGCGCGACAAAATTGGAGTAATGTTCGGCAATCCAGAAACTACAACCGGTGGTAATGCATTGAAATTTTACGCTTCGGTACGTGTGGACATTCGCAAGGTTGGTCAGATTAAAGAAGGCGAAGACATAAAAGGAACCAGAACGCGCGTCAAAATTGTAAAAAACAAAATTGCGCCACCGTTCCGTAAAGCAGAATTCGATATTATGTATGGCGAAGGCATTTCTAAAATTGGTGAAATTATCGATTTGGGCGTCGAACTAAATATAGTCAAGAAAAGCGGTTCGTGGTTTAGTTATGGCGATACAAAACTTGGTCAAGGACGCGATGCCGTTAAAACGCTTTTGAAAGACAATCCTGAATTGGCTGACGAACTGGAAACAAAAATCCGCGCAGCTTTGAGTAGCAATACAAAAATTTTAGCAGGCACTCCAGACGATTAATAGAAATTTTACAAAACTTTGTCAAAGCTAAAAACTTTGACAAAGTTCCTTTAATTTTTTTCCGGCAACCAGTTAAATATCTTTTCGTTGCCAACCCAGTGCGAGTCAAACTTATTATCGGGGCAAAGAATGATTAGCGCACAGTCAACCATTCCCATAAAAGCGCTGATTCCACCTAAGGTTATTATGCCAGTATAAGGAATTGTGCAAATACCGACAAAACCAATAAGAATATATGTTCCATAAACATACGTTGAACTACCCATGTACCAACGATGCACACCCACGCCGCCAAGAAAAAACGCTAATACTGCCGCAACTTTTTTATTGCTGTTTTCCATTGTCGATGGCTTTCCGGAATTCATTTCGTTTATAATACTTTCAAGTTTATTTGCATTTATTACCTGACCGTCGATAATAATTTGTTTTGGACATTTTATATCTACACAATGGATTTTATTCCCACCAAAACAGAAAGTAGATAAAAGTAAAAAACTGACTATTATATAAATTGCACGTTTCATAACCTTATCCATTAAATATTAACAAATGAAAATCATCTTTTCGACAACCAACCTACCGGATCGAGTTTGGTGTTTTGTTTCCAAATCTGAAATTTAAGCAAACTTACATTGTTGTCGGCGACGTCAATAAAAACACTGCCGATTTTTTGATTCTTTTTAATGACGTCGCCAGACTGAACTGTAACGTCAACCAAGTTAGAATAAATTGTGTAATAATCGCCGTGATTTATAAGTACAGTCAGGTTTGCGCCGGGGATAGTTACGACTTTCGAAACCACACCATCAAAAATAGCGTGTACCGACGCACCGGATGTCGTACTGATGTCAACGCCATCGTTGCGGATGCGTACACCTTTGAGATAGGCGTGTGGTTGCTCGCCAAAATATTTTACAATCACGCCGCCATCAGTGGGCCAAGGTAAATGTCCTTTATTCTTTGCAAACTGAGACGAAATTACATTGACATCGGGCGTTGAAGTACCCAACATTTTGCCTTGTGTTTTATGAACTTCAATATTTTTTTCGTTATTCGAAATTGCAGCCGAAATTGATGTTTCGAGATAGCGTTCCATTTCTTGCTGCTCAGCAATTTTATTAAGCAATTCGTGTTCCTTTCGTTTAAGGTCGTCAATAATTGCAGTTTGTTCTATTTTTTCTGACGCCAATATTTTCATTTCTTCGCGACGTGCAGCGATAAGTTTTTGTTTTTCCAGTTTTTTATTGTTGAGTTGTGCAATCTGCTCATTAAGTTTATCTTGGGTTTCGAGTAAAAGGGATGCTTGTTTTTTTCGGTACTCAGAATATTCTTGCAGATATTTTAAACGTTTGTAGGCTTGGTTAAAATTATCGGCTGCCAAAATAAACATTAGCCGTCGAAAAGAATTCCGGTTTTTGTAAGCGTAAAAAACCAATTTTGCATATTCATCCTTTATGTCGTTTAATTTATCCTCAAGCGATTTGATATTTTTATTTGTATTATTTACGCGGTGTTCTAAAATCGCAATTTCCTGCGACATGGTTGAAATGATTTCGTTACGGTTGTTGATTTTTTTATTTATCATCATCAATTTGCTCAACGAATTTTTCGATTGTTTTTTGGTCTGATTGAGCAAACGGTTTGTGTTTTCTATTTCCTTTTTTATTTGCTGACGTTTATCTTCGAGTTCTTTTTTTGTTTGTCCAAACGAAACGCTGGCCAGTAATAAAAATATTGCTGTCAACCAAACCGAAATAAGAATATTTATTCTGAAAATGAATTTATTTTTCATATAGACAAAATTTATTTTCAATCTTTTTCATTTATGCGTTTGTATTTGTCTGAAACTTCGAACGGAAACAAAATTTCTTTATTTACAATTACTTTGTTGTATTTCAACTTTACTTTAAATATTTCGTCGGGCATTTTAAGTTCAATTGAAATTTCTTTGGGAAATAAATATCCGGTAAAAGTATCAAAGTTCTGGTAATATATATCTAAAGAACGTTTCGAAACAAAATCGGTTATGCCGACTTGTTCCATTTTAAAATTATCTGGATTGATAAAGATGTTCTGCAAAAGAACTTCCAAACCGGTTTTTTTTTGACTTTTTTTTAATTTACGGTTTATTTTTCTTTGATTTTGCGACTGTAAATTGTATCTTCCATCGACAATCGATGATTTGTATTTCTTTATGCTTTTCGAAAAATTTTTTGTTTCGGGATACTCAAATATTTCGTTGGTCAGAATTGCCTGTATGTCATAAAAATCAAAATCGAAGTCATACAAATCGCTTAAATAATCGTAGTTGCCGGTAAAATAAACATTATTAATTTGGTCGAGATATTTTACGCTATCTGGCGTCAAAAATACGCGCATTACTTCGATGCCCAACGCCGGAGTAATTGATATCCAGATAATACTATCGTAAGCCATACGCAAAGTGCCGTCAACCGAATGTGATGTTTTGGAATTTTCGAAATCGAGCCCAAATTTTATCAGCAAATTTTTTACAGGCAATTGTTGATTGACAACGCTGTCATAAATTTGTTTTGTTTTCAGCAGTTTGACTGTTCCTGCTTGTTTTTTTGCAACCGGCATCTTGATGCTTCTGCACGCTAAAACAAATAGGTTGATAATAATAAGTAATACAATTAATAATCTTGTTTTCATTTTATTCAATCAAAGTACCGGAGTTAATTTTTTCTTCTAAAAATTCTGAACCTTTGCCTAATTTTTTTGCTTTGTTCCACATTTGTTTTGCATTTTCAATTTCGCCGAGTTTGTAAAGTATGTCGCCATAATGTTCTACAATAACCGGATTGCCTCCACCTCCATTTTTAATTGCTTTTTCTTGATTAATTTTTGCCTCGCTAAATTTTTTCATCTTATATAACACCCATGCATACGTGTCGAGATAGGTACCGTTTTCAGGTTCAAGAGTTATGACCTTTTTCCCCAACTGTTCAGCCTTTGCTAAACTGTCGCCGCGCAGCGACAGATAATATGCATAATTATTCAAAACATATTTATTCTCGGGGTCTAACTGAAGAGCAAGGTCAAAATATGTTCCCGATTCCTTATAATTTTTTACTTTTTGGTACGACTCGCCGAGATAAACATAAAACTGTCCTTTGAGATTTTTGTCGTCAATAACTAAATCAACACCCGCTTTGAGCGATTCAATTCCCTTGGTATATGACGTTATTTCGTAAGCGGCAATTCCGTTGTACAGATATAAATTTGGGATGTTCGGAAAATAATCAATCGCATCATTGCTTTCTTTAAACAACGCGCGGTAATCGGAAATCTGCGCTTCGATCATTAATAATTGTTCCCAAACCTGATAATTACTTTTATCGTATCGCAATGCCAAGCGCAAATTATTACGTGCACTTTCTTTTTGGTCAGACTGTAAATAATAGTCGGCTGCCAGTAAATATGCCGACGAGTTTGTTGGATGCGCTTTGGTTAAAGTTTCGATTAATGTGTCAACATAATGATTTTTTTTGACATCTCCGTCCTGATTGGCAAAGGTCGAAACAAAAGCGCGGACTTTCATATTTATATCAAAAGTGCTGTCTGCAAAAACATTATTCAATTCGTTAAATGCTTTATCGTTTTGATTATTTTTTTTGTAATAACTTGCCAGCGAAAGACGAATCAGATTATTATTCGGATCAATTTTCAGAATCTTATTATAAATTTCTAACGCTTGTTCTGGTTTGTTGTGCGCGGTATAAAACTCAGCCAGCATTCCCATAAATCTTGTTTCATCAGGGTAAGCTGCAATCAATTTATTCAATTCTTTCGCTTCGCTTGCTGTGTCCCCCTGCAATTGATAAATTTCGTTTTTCGCTAACGAAATTTGGTCAGACAAACCGATTTGCTGTTCAATCTGGTTATAAATTTTCAACGCTTCCATCTGTTTGCCCGACGACGACAACAGATAAGCCAATTTGTATTGCGACTCAATTTTGTCGGGAAAATTTTTTGAAAGAACTCTATAGACATCAATTGCTTTATCGACTTGTTTATTTTGAATCAGCAACTCGGCAAGCAACAGTTGATAATACATATTTTGCGGATTTGCATTGACAGCTTTTTGCGCTAAATCCAATGCTCCGTCGTAATCCTGATTTGCCGCAAATATCGACGCAAGTTCAAACATTGTCACAGCACTGCTTTTGTCAATCTGGAGACATCGTGTAAAAAACGCAACCGCTTCCTGATAATTACCAAGCATTTTGTTACGAACTCCTTCGGCAAAACTGTACTGAAATTCTACTTTGTCTTTGTCGCTTAAAATTTTATCGCCTTTCTGATTTTTCGACAATTTATTACCGGTTCCATCCTTGACGGTTTTGCACGAAAAAAATAGCGCAATAATAAGTATTATGGCAAGTTTTATATTTTGATTTTTTAAAAAGTTTCTCATTTCGAAAATATTTTATTTATTCAAAACGGTAAAATCGCCAATACTTGCATCTAAAGGTTCATTTTTAATGCTAACAAAATTACCAATCATCGAATTTGCAATATTTGCATTTATTAGAGTTGAATTATTTTGTATGATGCAATTGCCAACCACCGAATTTTTTATTTCCGTGTTTTGACCGACCGAAACGTACGGACCGACAACTGAATTTTCAATTGTTACATTTTCTGCAATAAAGCAGGGTTCAATTACGACAGCATTTTTTAAATGAGCTTTTCGGATGTTTACGTTTCCGCCCAGATATTTGAGCATTTGTTTATTGGTGTTTACTGTTGCATCTTTGTTTCCACAATCGAGCCATTGGTTTACTTGTCCGACATTGAATTTGACGCCTTTCTGTTTCATGTTTTCGAGTGCATCGGTCAATTGGTATTCGCCGTTGACGACAACATTATTGTCGAGCAAATATTTCAATTCGTTTTTCAGGTTGACGCCGTCTTTAAAATAATAAATGCCGATGATTGCAAGGTCAGAAACAAATTGTTTTGGCTTTTCAATAAAATCGGTGATAATATTTTTGTTGTCAACTTTAACCACGCCAAACGAACTTGGATTGTCCACTTTTTGAACCCAAATTATTCCATCAGAATTTGTGTCGAGTTTAAAATCGGCAATAAATAATGTATCGGCAAAAGCAACAATCGTTTTGTCGTCAAGCGACGGCGCGGCGCAATAAATTGCATGAGCTGTTCCCAATGCTTCCTGCTGATAATATATTTTTGGTTCTGCGCCAACAGCAATTGCAATGCGTTTAAGATGTTCTTCAACGTCCGTCCCGAAATTGCCAATAATAAATGCAATTTCAGAAATTTTTTCGTTGACGACTTTCGAAATTTCTTCGACCAGATGTTGTACAATTGGTTTGCCAGCCAAAGGAATCAATGGTTTTGGAATTGTTAATGTATGTGGACGCATTCGCTTGCCCAAACCCGCCATTGGTATTATAATCTTCATTGTAAATTCTATTCGTAATTCTTAATTCTTAATTATTTATGTCCCGTACTGCCAAATCCACCGACGCCCCTCTCCGACTCCGCTAAAATTAAAACAGATTCCCATTCAACGGTTTCGTGTTTTGCAATAACCATTTGTGCAATTCGGTCGCCATCGGTAATTATAAATTCTGTTTTAGATAAATTAATCATTATCACACAAATTTCACCACGATAATCTGCATCAATTGTTCCGGGTGAATTTAAAACTGTTATTCCATTTTTTATTGCCAACCCGCTTCGTGGTCGAACCTGCGCCTCGTAACCAACTGGCAATTCAATAAACAATCCGGTTGGAATAAGCGCTCTGCCCAACGATTGCATAATGACAGGTTTGTCTAAATTCGCTTTTAAATCGAGACCAGCTGCATGTGCAGAACCGTATTGTGGTAATTCGTGTTTCGATTGATTTACTATTTTAATTTTCATGTACCATATTTTTTTTAATAAAAAATCTTTGGATGTTTTCGAAATAAATAACTGCCGCCACAAATATACTGAAAAAGAAAGCATTTATTAATAATGAAAGGATTAAAGATTTTACCGGTAAATATTTACTCATCACAAATAAAATTATCGCTAATATAAAATACATTCCGATTCGCTTAAAGTCGTATTTAATATAAAAATATTTTTGACCATAAATGTATGAAATTATCATCATGACCAAGTGCGCTAAAAATGTTGCCCATGCTGCGCCGGTATAACCGTAAAAAGGTATCAAGATAAAATTAGCTCCGATTGTTACTACGGCGCCAAGAACAGTTATATATGCGCCGTACTGTGTTCTATTGGTAAGTTTGTACCAAAATGATAAATTGAAAATGATTCCAAGCATCAAATAAGCAATCAGCAAAATAGGCACGATATTTAGTCCGGCAAAATAATGTTTGTCAACAAAATATTTCAATACATTTATAAAAAGCATTACACCAAGAAAAATCAACAAACCAAAAATAGTAAAATATTTTAACACGTCGGCATATAATTTCCGCGAATCAGTTTCCTTAGCGTGTGAAAAGAAAAACGGCTCGGCTGCGTACCGGAACGTCTGCGTAAATAATGTCATTAAAACTGCAAGTTTAAGATTAGCGCCGTAAATGCCTATTTGCTCCATTTCATTTACGCCTTTTGGAAGCAAATGCTTGAGCAATATCCGGTCGATGACAGTATTGACGCTTCCGGCAAGTCCAACCACCAACAATGGCAATGCGTATTTTATCATTTGCTTAAACAATTTGAAATCGAATATCATTTTAATTTTGCCGAGATCGGTTGTAAACATTATCAATGTCAAAACACTCGAAATTAGGTTGGCAATAAATACGTATCCGACACCGATTTTTGGTTTATAAACATAATGAACCCACGAACCTAAATGATGCTTGAGCAAATACGGACAAAGTAGTAGAAAAAATATATTAAATAAAATGTTTGATCCGATATTTATAAGTTTAATAACAGCAAACCGCAATGCTTTGTTTTGTTGACGCAATTTTGCAAACGGAATTGAAGTGTAAGCGTCAATGGCAAGAATAAATGCAAACCAGATAATATACTCGGGATGTCTTGAATAGTTTAAAGATTTAGCAATGGGCGTAACAAAAAACCAAAGTATTATTACAAACAATGCCGATGTCGCAAATAAAGAAATGAGTGACGTACTATAAACTTTTTTCCAATCTTTTTCTGACTCAGCGTATCGAAAAAATGCAGTTTCCATTCCATAAGTCAACACTACCTGAAGGAAAACAACATAAGCATAAAATTCAGTAACGATTCCGTAAACTTCCGGTGCAAAAATCCGTGTGTGTAGAGGTACCAAAAAATAATTAAGTAACCGGCCTACAATGCTACTTAAACCGTAAATGGCTGTCTGACCGGCTAATTTTTTTAACGCACTCATTAATTAATCATATAATTTTCGCTTTCGACAAATATCATTTGATAGTGTTTGATGTCGGCTTCTAAAAATTCGTCGCCTTGTTTTACAAAACCATGTCGCTCGTAAAAATGAATTGCCTCAGTCTGCGCGTTGAGATAAATTGTTTTTTCGTAAGGCTTTACATCAGCCAAAATTTCAGTAAGGATTAAATTACCGTAACCTTTGTTTCGATAAGATTTTATAACAGCAAATCTTTCTAATTTTATTCCATTGTCAGTAATTCGCCAGCGTGCTGTTGCAACCGGTGTGATGTCATCAAAAATCAGATAATGTGTAGCATCGTCATCCTGTCCGTCAAACTCTATTTTTTTGGGGACATTTTGTTCTTTAATAAATACATCATCCCTGATGTTGTGAGCTATTTTGAATAATTCTTTTTCATTATAGCCAAATTTTTTAATTCTTATACTCATGCTAAAAAAATTTCACAAAATTATAAATTATCGACAATTATACATAAAATTGATTAACAAATAAGATAATTAAATTCGAATATATTTAGGAAAGTAAAAAGATTTTAAAGAATGAATTCGGAAAAAAATATAAAGGGCTTTAAATTTATTCTCTTGATTTTGTGGGCAATACTGGAATCAAACTTAATTTTAGAACATCAATATTATCAATACATTAATAGCATATTTTTAGACCGACTTAAAACAAACTTAAAACAAAACACTGCCAAGCAATTTTTTTCTGACTCCAAAGTTATCGTTTTTTTCTTTTTAAAAGCAATATTCTATAATTTTTGATAAGCACGGCAACCACGCACAGAAAAATAAAAACGCAAACGATTGTTTTTTTTATTTCATATACCAAACTGAAATACAACGCATAAACAAAACTGTCCTATTAATTCAGATACTCATTTTTTATATTCGTATAAAATTAATAAAACTGAAAATGACAACACTCCAAAATTTTGGTAAACACGTTTTGAAAAATCTTAACGCAACCTACGGTTGCAATTTCTATTTGCATTTTTCAGATTTTGAAAATGATAGATTTTACGCATACATACCAGAGCGCAACACCATACGCATATATTCTAATTTTTTATTGCTTTTGGAATTTGGCAACATCGAAAATTTTGATTGCAAAAATGAATTTAGTTTATTTCATTGTGATACATGCCGCGATGTGCTAATGTGTGCAATCGTTTTATCTTTTTTTATTCTCAAAGATAAATACAAGTTTACACAAGCAATTTTCAATTCAAAGATAAAACGAAAATTTGAACAATTAAGACAAGGCAACACCGGCGAATTATTCTCTTTTGTGGACACACTACAACCAAAATTAGAAATTATGACAATTCCAAAAATCAATCTTTGCAAAAATTGATTGTATTCATATCGTAACAACTTGTAACATTAATCTTTGTTAGATTATGCCGTTTCATATATCCGTATTTTTTTATATTTTCCCGCGAAAATTTGTTAGGGCACAGCGGGCTCAACTTAAAGAAAACTCGAAAAAAAACGAGTTCTCAAAGGAGAATTTACTATTAATTAGATAGTTAAATTAAAATACGCTTTATGGGTTTTTAGTGTAAAAAATGTAATTTAATACTAAAATCTAACATCTATCTATCAAATGACATTAATTTTGATTCAAATTGTTACGTGAAATTTACCAAATCTAACAAAAAAAATCCGGTCAAAAGTTTTGACCGGATTTTTTTATAAACTAAATTGGTTAAATCAAATTATTGATATTGTCAATTTCTGCTTTAAAATCAATAATTCGTTTCTCCAGTTCGTTTGATGGTTTAGCAGTTTGTTGTTTGCGTGCACGACTTAATGAAGTGTAAAGATAGTCGCGCCGTTTCAATAATTCGCTTTGCCTTTGCATCAAACTGATTTTTGCTTTTTTTAATTCGACCAAAAGCAACGCATGATTTTTGAACGTGAAACCGTAACGAATATCAATTGCAATCGGTTCGTTTGAAACTGATTTCAAAATATCCATTCCAACGTAGAAATGATAAGGCAATTTAAAAAATAAATCAATATCTGATATTGATTTGCTAATTTTCTGATTCACTACCATCGGATAAATCGTTTACGGTTTCTTTAAGTTCTGGACTTATAAAATTGTCAGGGGTTGTAAAAAATACTTCTGACAATCTATCATCAGCACCAGAGGCCCAAGCTTTGAAATTTTCGCTAAAATACGATTTCATTGTAGGTGCGATAAAAATACGGCTCCCTTCGGTATCGAAAACTTGAAACATTGGACGTAAAATATTACTCATGTTTTGAAAATTTAAAGAATGTCCAGCTTTGCCGCAATCGTTTATCGTATTTATAGCACTTGCAAGGTTTTGCAAAGAACACCAAACAATATTTTCTTTTTGGTTCTTTGTATAAACCGAACAACTTTCGGTTAATTCTTTGCTCAAATTTGCTGGGACTTCAAAAATACCATTGTTGGATATTCTTTGTAAATTGTCAGTTAAAGACAATAAGCCGTGTTCTCTGTTTTGACCGGATAAATGTATCAATAATCCGTTTAATTCGCTAAAATTAAATAGATTGGTCATTGCCAGAACTTTTGGTTTCTCGAAATGAAATTTATCAATCATTTCTTGCAATTCGGGGTGTGCGTTAAATTGCTTGTCAGTAAAATACGCATTGGTGTTACCATGATTCAGGAGCATAATAAACTCACTGTTATCCGGTTCGTAACCAAAAACATCTTTAAATTTTGATTTAAAAGAATTCGCAGTTGTAACGAAATTCTTTATTGCAGTTTCTTTTTTCTGCAATTCTTTTTCGTCAACACCAATAAAAATTGGTGTGAAAGTTCCATTTGGAACTAAAATATTTCTGTCTAAAAACATAAAATAAAAATTAAAAATGATTAATAATAATTGATTGTAAATAATTTTACAAAAATTGATTTTTATTTTTGATTTTGGTAGGACAAAACGGCAACTATCAAATTATAAAGTATTTGAAAATTGAAATATATTTGCACTATCGGTTTTTAGGGTAAAATTGTTAAATTCCTAACAAAATTTTATGTAATTTAACAAGTACGTTTTTACGCTTTTTTGTTTTTATAAAATTCGTATATTTGCAAAAATAAGACATCAATATTTATGAGTATATCTGAACAAATAGAATTGAAAACAAAGTACTATAACGAGGCACTTCGTTATATGGACAATGCAAAAGAAACGCTAAAACTTGCAGGCAAAGAAGACCGGTTTTATAAAGATAAAAAATATGTTCGTACAGCTTGCGGAACAGCTTATCATGGCGTTTTAATTGCGCTTGATGGTTATTTTGCTTTAAAAGATGTTCCAAAAATTAAGGGTAGAAAATCAATAGAGTATTATCAAAGTAATGTAAGTAAGTTTGATAAAAAATTGCTTGACTATCTTAATGGGGCTTATAACGATTTACATTTATCTGGTTATTACGATGGCAACACTGACAGCAAAACAATATTAAGCGGTTTTGAACTTGCTTATGAAATTATTGAAAAAATAAAGCCATAAAACGGCAACCTTACCAACAAAAAAAGCGCTCCACATGGTGCGCTTTTTTTATGCTTAGTATTTGCCATCTATTTTTGTAGCAATCGCAGCCGGATTAATTATTTTAAGTATTGATTTATAAATTTTGCCAATTTGCCGAATTGCGTGAAGTATGGAATACTGAAATGATAGTTATTTCGTTTGTTGAAATGTCGATTGAAAAATAGATTACAAAAGGAAAACGTTTGACAATTGACCGTCTTATGTCGCGATAAACAACCGGAAAACTAAATGGATTACTTTGTATTTTATCAAAACTTTCGCTAACAGATTGCGCAAATTGGTTACCTAAATTTTGAAGTTGAATTTCGTAATACAAAAAAGACTCATCAATTTCGCTTTTGGCAGTATCTTTAAGTATTATATTCCAATTCATAAACCATAGTTTTGCTTTATGTCATTCCAATTATAAAACTTAGCGTTGCCGGACTCTATTTCTTTGATACGTTGGTCAAGCATTTTTTTATGACTTTCCGGTATTTCGGTTTTGCTCAATTCGTTGTCTATGTCATTCCAAATCATTTGCACCAATTCTAATTTATCGGTTAATTGCAAATGTTTTATTTCGTTGGTTAATACAGTAGTTAGCATATTATTATTTATTATCTGTTTACTTTTAAAACGCATATTCTTTGCCATCTATTTTCGCAACGGACGCGATAGGTTTATTTTTTCTTTGATGTTTTTTTAGAATTTTCTTTGACCATATTATCTATTAAGTCGCGAAATTCATTCACAGTTCTATTAATGGAACGTACATAAATCAAATCTATCTTTAAACCCGAACTTGCTTTATTATCTAATTTGATAATACTTTCGAGCGTATCTCTGACCAGTTCAATTTTATCGTGAATATCGTCAAGTGGTACATTATTATATATGTTCAAATTTTTATCGAAAATTGATGCTATATAATATAGTATGTTATTGATAGCATCAATAATTAATGAAATATTATTAATACCATCAATAAAACCGTCTTCTTTGCTATAACATTCTTTTAATAAATTATTTAGCCGTTCAATTTCTGCTATATTCGAATTATCAGTTTTATTGCCAAAAAAATAAGTTATCGGTACTTCTAAAACGTCTGCAATTTTCTGTAAATGTTTTGTTTCGATTGAATTTCTTTTAAAAATATTAGCCAGATTCTGCCTTGTCATTTCAATTTTAGCAGCTAATAATTCGATAGACATTTTTTTATCGAATAGCAGTTTTTTTATATCATTTTCTAAATCCATAATAATTAATTATTTACAAATAAATAAAAATATATTTTTGCGTAAAGACAAAAATAATTGTAAAAATATTTTGCACAATGCAAATTATATTTTAATATTGCTTATCAAAATTAATAAAATTTTTGTCAAATTCAAATTTTAAATAATATGAGAAATGCAAAATTAAGGCAAATTTATTTAAATCTGCCACGAATAAACAAAAGTCATATTGTATTAAGGAATAAAATAATTGATGCTTGCCACGTATCGAAACAAACCTTTTACAATTGGACGCAATGTGTAACCGAAGTGCCGGAACACCACAAACAAACTATTGCGCAAATATTAAATATGCCAGTAGATGAAATTTTTACAAGTAATTTTTCTAATACTAACATTTAATAAATAAAAAATCATGAAAAAATTACTATTAATTGACGACTCGAATGAGTCTAACGAAGTTGAAAAAAACTTTGAAAATCAGTACAAAGGCAAACGTACGCTTGTTATTAAAGCAAAAGCATTTGAAACAAAAGTATTTGACAAACTGCCCGAAGCGGTGTTAATTGTCGAAGTTGAAAATTTGTATCGCACCACCGAAGCCGTCCGAAAGTTGAGCAACAAGTTACCGCAATTGGAATTATTGGTTGTTAGCAATTCTAAATTATCGGACTTGTCAGCCAGCGACAGACAGTTTTACGAAATTTACGACGCAACCGGAAATAAATTTTAGTTATGGAAAGTAAAAATTTAATAGGACGCGAAACATTATCAGATATTTGCTTAGGTATTAATGAAATGATGTATTATGTCATTCCTAACGCTGACAATATCGGAACGCATGAGAGTTTACGTATTCAGTCTGTGGTGCACTTTGGCAATATGATATACGAACTTCTAAAAGAGAATAGAGACGAGACGATAGAGTTTGAACTGATTGCTAAACAAAAAAATAATTATCGCAATGGAAAGTAAAAAGCGCAAAAGAATTAAAGGAGTCCTTATTTGGACGTGGAATATAAACGAAAAAAGGGTTGCTCCACAACCCTTTTTCAGAAACTCAAACAGTTTACAATCGAAATCGGCACAGTTAAGAAGCGATGCTGACCATGTTTTGTGCTACAAAGATACGCATAGATTTGAAAATTACAAACCTTTAATAGATTAATATATGTTAAGTTATATTATACAATTCTCGAAATGGTTTGCAAGTAAATTGTTCAAACTATACCTTTTTGTTGTATTTATCCTAAGTTTTGGCGACGTATGCCACTACGCACTCAACACAGTTTCGAAACATAAACTTATCCATGAAATTTTAACTAATCTAATCTTTTTTGTACTATGAAAACGCTAAAAAACATTGCATTGCTTTTGGTTATTGCTTATGTAGGATTTCACGCATTGCCTTATTTTGTTTCGCCAGAAGTTTACCCGCAGGAGGTACCGAAATTTGTGTTAGGCGATTTTGTGCAAATTGTCAAAGTGGCAACCGTTGAACAGTCGATTGATGTTTCGATTGATACCGTTTTTGAAGTTGATAAAAATTGGATTAACGAACAAACCATTGGCGAAATGTTCTCAATTAAACCATGTATCGCACGTATCAAAATGCAATATTCGTTTAAAGTGTTGGCAGGCTTTAATTTAAAAGATAAATACACAGTTAATATAAATGATACCACGCACACGGCGACCGTCGTAATTTCGCAGCCGTCCGTTTTATCCGTCGAGTCTGATTTTGACAAAGAACACGATTTGACAACGGACAGGATGAACGAACCAACCGAAATTTATAATAAACGCTATGTAACCGCGCAACAAATCTCAACTATACGCCAATGGTCAAAAAAAATAGCGGTAAACAAGGCAATAGAGAACGGCATTTTTGCAGAGGCATTAAATAACCTTGCTTTTGTTACTGACTATTTACAGCGATTAAATCCAATGTACAAAATTGAAATAGAAACGCTATGAAATATATAATTGTCATATTAGTAGTATTGGTTTATTTCTCCAGTGAAATATTGGACGTTCTCAAATTGTCGCAAATGTCAAGCGATTGCAGACGACAAGCCATTGTATTTTATTGCATCGCACACGTCAAGCAAATACCGGTACATATAAAAGAAGCTAATAGAAGTTACTCAAGGCAATTTGCATTATTTGAGCAAGGTCGTTTTACTGATGGTGCAATCGTAACCAACGCGCTACCGTCCGAAAGCAAACATACCATTGGACAAGCTTTTGACGTCGACTTGACAAATTTAGACCGCAACCAATTTGACGAACTGGTTGACATTGCAGTAAAGTTAAATTTTACCAACGGCAGCCGGTTTAAAAGTTTAATAGATAGTTGTCATTTCGAATTAATTACTAAAAATTAAAATTATGGAAACACTTATAATAGAATTAAAAAGACAAATTGATTTAAGCGAAATAATTACTGATTTACATATCAGTAAGCAAAAAGATATTCTCAACTTACTCTTAACCGATGACGATGTATTGTTAGATTATGTTTGTGAGCAAAACGAATACTTCTTTGAAAAGAAAATTGAGGAAAAATTACGCGACAAAATTGCAGAAGAATACGAATCCGAAGTTAAAAAATTGAAATGCGTAATTGATGACAAAAAAATAAAATTGCAATTCTATATTCCTTATTCTGAATTGCCAAAAGTTTTAAAACTTAAAAATTTATGGCAATTGGATTTCTCCAAAAATTACATTTATAGAAGTGGTTATTTGTGCGAAATTAAATCTGAAATCGAAAATTTGACAGAATTTTTCAAAACTATTGATTATGAGATTGTCAATTTAGATTTTTTTACAATTAATCGTTTGAAACCAGTAAATAAAACTTACAGATTATCATACTAATAAATTAAAATCATGGATACAATAACTTATAAATTTTCATTCAAAAAAACAGCCAGCGTATTGATTACTATTGTTTTAGTGGTTTTTGTGTGGCAACTGGTTACGTCAAAAACTAATTTAGTCGATTTTGTTCTAAATAAATTTGTAGGTGCATCGATGGTACACAAACCGGCAACGCAACAAAACGAACCTAATGCGCTTTTAAAAGAATATGAAAAACGCATCAAAGAACTGGAGCGATTGGCTCAACAAAAAACGAAACAATTTTCTCAACAAAAAAAAGGCGTGAAAAAAAACAATGTTAATACCACGCCACAGCCTGAAATGATTATTACAGGTGTTTCGATACCGCAAAAAGCGGATTTTGTAAATAAATATGGTGTACCTGAAATCTTTATTAATCATGCAAAATAAGAAATTACGCGGCAAGCCACAGCCCGAAATTGATGACGTTGTTTTTGACTCCGTTGAAAATGACTATTATGTTATTGATTGGATTACTCACACGCCACAAGGTATAATGTATGGATTAAAAGATGATAGGAGTAATGCAATTTCAATTCCTGCAAGTTATTTTGTCCCCTACTCGAAAATTGCCGGTGTGAAATGGAAAATTACGGAAAGCCAGCAAAACGCAATAAAGCAGCACGAAAAAAGCAATAATAAAGTAATTTTACAGCACGATGACAGCACAACCGCAGCCCAAAAACAGCAGCAACAGTATAATAAAAAACATTCCTTTTTGCGTCAAACAGCAAATTTACACCCTCGCGAAGTTGAAAGTTATTCCGAAACATTGGAGAAAAACAATAATGTTGTAGAACTACTTTATGACAAATCGATTTTAGAACTTGCCAATATTTCATTTATTGAACTTTTGGAATATAACGAACCACCGCGAATAATTCAATATGAAATTAATAGACTATTAAATGAAAATTATTCGAATACCAAATTTCGCAAAATACTAAGTGCAATCAAAGAACTGGAAAACCATAAACCGGCCCTCCCGATTTTGGTTTTTAACTCAATTATACATTTTATGTATTCTTTAATAGGAAGCATTTTACACGTTTTATTTTTCGAAAAGGTTAAACAATAGATAATTATGTGCTACTATATCCAATCGAAACAATATAAATCGGTAGTTATTATGGATAACCAACGCATACGCATTATATATGCTGATGGTAGATTTACAAAGGAGCGTAAATATAAGAAATCGGATTTTGCAAAACGATTGAATTATTTTATTGATAATAAAGATTATCGTTTGCTCAATCGTAATCAAATGATAATGTATTTACGACCAAAGAAGTTACTGGATTTAATAAAATCGGTACAATATCAAATTTTCTCGAATGAATTATTTTGAAAATATATTGATGAATTATTTCATTTTACGCCGCGATTTTGTAAGTGCTATAAATCAAAGTATTGCATATATGCAAACTTTGATTTATAACACTTTAACTAACATAAAAATATAAATGTTATGAACAATTTGAAAATGATTTAAAATGTAAAAACTTGTTTACATAAACTCATATAGCTTTGTAATACAATTAAATTAAAAAATAATAAAAATTTACAGTCATGGATTTTATAGAAAATTACAAGTCGATTTTAGACAAACGCGAAAAAGCGGATTTACGAAACGAAATTATTTCACGCTGCAAAGTGAATCAAAGTAGCTTTTACCAGTGGATATATAGAAAAAAATATCCAGCGTATGCAAAACGTATTATTTCGGAACTAATGAAATTGCCACAAACGGAATTATTCCCTACAGCATAAAGTTTGCCGTTCGGAATTGCCTTGTCGCGGTTTCGGACGGTATGCTTTTAAAAAGAAAAATAATTAATTAAATATCAATTATATGAATAAAAATTTTAGGACAAAACACAAAAATATAAATTAAAAATCTTTAGCAAGATGACAGAAACACAAACAGTTATTTACGGAATAACACCAATAGAATTATATGCAGCGATTGAAACTATTGTTGAAAAAAAATTAAAAGACAATTCGCTGCAATCGGTTAAGCTTTATTACGTCCACCAAGTAGCAAAATTATTAGGTAAGTCGGACAAATTTGTGAATGTACGTATCGACAACGGCATAATTAAAGCGAATAAGGATAGGCAAATATCTGAACAAAGTTTGCGCGAATACTTGCAGACCGGAAAAGACAAATTTGATTTAAATGAAAAGTTGAATGAAATTTTGGGAGGTGAGTGATGACTTTAGACGAACGTCTGAAAATATTAAACGAACGTGAATTAAAAATAACCGATGAAGTTGAACAGCCACCAATTTGTATTTCAATTACGCAAGGCGAAAATAAATCGATAATCGGTACTTTAGGAAATTTCAGTATGATAATTGGTAAGGCCAAAAGCAGAAAAACTTATTTAACATCTGCAATTGCGGCAGCGGTTCTCACAAATAGTAAAATATTATCAATTGAAGGATATTTGCCGTCCAATAAGCGAACAGTGGTTTATATAGATACTGAGCAAGGACGTTACCATGTTCAAAGAGTTTTGCACAGAATTGTTAATATGACAAATCTACCCAAAAACGAACACCCTAAAAATTTAAAATTTTATCCTATGCGTGGGGTTTCTCCAAAAGATTTGGTTGAAATAGTTGAATTAGCAATTGAAAAAGCAACAAATTTAGGACTTGTCGTAATTGATGGAATTAAAGACCTTGTTGGTTCAATAAATAATGAAAATGAAGCTACGGATATAATGACTAAATTAATGCAATTGTCTAATTTTTATCAAATTCATATTTTAATAGTATTGCATCAAAACAAAAATGATTTACTGCCTCGCGGACATTTAGGAACTGAAGGACAAAATAAGGCTGAATCAGTTATTACAGTTAAAAAAAATTCACAAAACAAAGATTTCAGTATTGTTGAAGCTGATTCATTAAGAGCAAAGGAATTTACACCGTTTCAATTTGGAATAGGCGAAAACGATATTCCATTTTATGATGAATACGATAACAAAGAAAATGAGATAAAAGAGCCAAAAAGCCCAAAGCCCGAAACAATACCGACAGACACACATACATTAATTGTAATGTCCGCATTTAATAAAAACCAAGAACAAAAATATGATGAATGCTGGAAAAGTATAAAAGTAGCGGCTGAAAAATATAATATAAAGTTTGGTATAAACAGAGCAAAAGAATACTTAGAATTTTATATAGATGAAGATAGACAATTAATTATAAAAGACGGAATGAAATATACTGCGAATAAAGATGTTTTATTTTAACGTAAACTGATTAAAATATTAATTTAAAACATTTTAAATATTAAAATATAGTTTAGTTTAAAGTTACCTATATAGAGTAAATTTTAAACTAAACCACTTAAAAAACTAATAATGAATAAAATAATCGGTTTAACTACTATTTTATAATAAAATTGAAAATTAATTTAGTTTAATTTAATATATTATATATATATACACCCTTAAACTAAACCGATTAAAATGTTGATATACAACAAACTAATCGGTTTAAGGGAAAACAGATAATAAAACATTGATAATAAACACCTAACTTAATAAAAATGCAAAAGATTTGCTTTTAAAAAGAAAAAATGACTGTAAGCGACACCAAAAATATTGACTTCGTAAATTTCTTAAATAAGATAGGTTTTACACCTGCAAAATTTATAAAAAATTTCGCATGGTATCTTAGCCCGCTTCATAGCGAAAAAACACCATCTTTTAAAGTCGATAATTTCAAGAATAAATATTATGATTATGCAATTGGCTGCAATGGTGATTTAATAAATTTTGTAGAAAAATATTTTAATGTCAGCACGTCCGAAGCTTTGCGCAAAATTGAAAGTACAATGAATTTAATTAGTTCCACAATTCAAAAACCTTTGCAGCAACCTACGGAAAAACAAGCAACCGTAGAAATAAATCATATTCAAACCATACAAAGCAAAGGTTTAATTCAGTACCTTAACGAGCGCAAAATTAGTTTAGAAATTGCAAGTTTATATCTGAATGAAGCTTATTACAAAATAAATGATAAACAATATTTTGCACTTGCATTTAAGAATAATAAGGGAGGATATGAATTAAGAAACAAATTTTGGAAAGGTGGTAATAGTCCAAAATATTACACTACAATTTACAATCAATTCTCAACCGGCTTAAATATTTTCGAAGGATTTTTTGACTTTCTCACAGCTTTACAATATTACAAACTCACAGTTCCTAACCATACAACAATAATTTTAAATTCATTATCGTTTGTCGATGCTACTTTGCTTTTATGTAGCGAATACAAACAAATCAATCTTTTTTTAGACAATGACAACGCTGGAAAATTGGCAGTCGAAAAATACAAATCAATTCACAAAAACGTTATCGACAGAGCGCAACAAACCTACCCAAAACACAAAGATTTTAACGAATTTTTGATTAACAAATAATCTGTTTTCTTTTAAAAGTTAAGCCTATTTACTTAATTATTATAAAGTTGTATTCCATTTGTCCATTTGTTGCGTTTTTGTTTTGTCCAATAACTTCGAATAAATTAATGTAGTGGCTAATCTGGTATGTCCTAACATACTTTGTATAACTTCAATTGAAATACCTAAATTAATACAAATTGTTGCAAATGTATGCCGTCCACAATGTAAACTGATTGATTTATCAATATTAGCCAATTTACAGCACCTTTTTATTAACCGGTTTGTTACCTGACTGCAATAATTATCAAACAATTTCATTTCGGATAAATTAAAATTGATATTATCAAAATCAATAATTTTCTTTGCTTTGTCGATTAGCGGAATTTTTACAGGACGTTGAGTCTTTTGCATAGATGGTACATAAACAAAAAAGTCATTATCAATATCGATAATATTTTTAACTTTAAAATCTTTTATATCTCCCCAGCGTAAACCGGTGTAACACGTAAATAAAAAATATTTCAAAACTCGTTTTTCATTGTCTTTTATATCAATACGATAATATAAATTTTCTAATTTTTCAACTTCAATAATCGTTAAAAATTCACGTTCGCCGTCGTAATGGTGCAAAGTAAAATCTTTAAAAACATTTTCTTTTAAAATATTCTTTTTAATTGCCTTATTGATAATATTTTTCAAAAAATTTAATGATTTTGTTGCCGTTATTGGCTTATTTGGTTTTGGCTTAATATCATGCAGCATATAATTTTGATATTTAGTTAAAAAATTAACATCAATATCCTGAAAATAAACAGTCTGTTTAAATTTTGCCAATTTAGAAACCTGACTTTTATAAAATCTTACTGTCTCTTTGTCTAATGACAAATCGGTTTTGATGTATTGATTCACAAAATTTTCGAAAGTCAAAATACTATTTGCATCGAGATTAAAAAGGGTTTCAAATTTATCTAATGTGAGTGTTTTCCGTTGTATAACTTCGTAATCATGTTTAATATTTTCCGCTCTGGTTTCAGCGTCGAAAATAGTTGTATTTATTTCTAAATAATTATTTTCTCCGTACTTTACACGTCCTTTTTTTTCGTCCCAAAATTTTTGATGTACTGATTTATTGAGAGAGAAATATTTACACTTTCTATTTATGGTTACTCTAAGAAATAAAGTATAACTTCCGTCTAATTTCTGTAAGGCGGGACGCAAAATTGTTTTTATAGTTGTACTCATGTTATGGACTTTTTTTAAGGTTAAAACAATCTTAAAACATTTCAGTCCAAAACAGCAAAAATATATTGAGTTTCTTTAGCTAAACCCAAAAAATCAAGTCTGAAAATCAAATAATTAACAATTTACTTTCTTTTATTTACTTGATTTTGTGGGCAATACTGGATTCGAACCAGTGACTTCCACCCTGTCAAGGTGACACTCTAAACCAACTGAGTTAATTGCCCATATTTAAAATTCGACGTGCAAAAATAATATTATTTTTGTTTTTTGTCTATTTTTATCTCGTATTTTTTTTAATAATTTTGGTTCATTTATTTTAAGTTTTAAATTTAATCAATATGAAATATTTACGATTAATAACTCTGACCTTAGTCTGTATAGTCTGTTCGTTTACAGCATTTAGTCAACTCAAAAAAACGACAAAAACTACAAAACCGAAAACCAAAGAAACTGTTGCTCTTATAAAAACCAGCTTCGGTAATATTAAAATAAAACTTTACAACGAAACGCCTTTGCATCGAGACAATTTTATCAAATTAGTCAACAAAAAATTTTATAATGGCATACTTTTCCATCGCGTTATATCAAGTTTTATGATTCAATGCGGCGATCCGCTTTCGGTAAATGCCGCTAAAGGCACCGAACTCGGTTCTGGTGGTACCGGATATACTATACCGGCTGAGTTGAACAAAAAATTATTTCATAAAAAAGGTGCTTTAGCAGCTGCTCGTCTTGGAGATCAGGTAAACCAATTGAAAGAATCGTCAGGCTCGCAATTTTATATTGTTGTGGGAGAAAAATGGAACGACTCTAAATTAGATGATCTTGAAAGTAAGATGACAATCAAATTTTCACCCGAACAACGCAACGCTTATAAAACTGTTGGCGGCACCCCACATCTTGATATGGGATATACCGTTTTTGGAGAAGTAATTGAAGGTATGGAAGTGGTTGATAAAATTGTTGTCGTTAAAACAGATAAACGAAGCAGACCTTTAGATGACGTAAAAATAATTTCAATATCTATAATCAATTAGCAAAATTCCATAATTTTATTTTAATTTTGCGACCTTAAATTCAGTAATAATTATGAAAGAAAAAATAAAATCGCTACTCAAAGAAACCGAACAATTTACGGCGAGCAAGCATGACGAATTAGAAAATTTACGAATCAAATGGTTGAGTAAAAAAGGAATTATTGCACAACTTTTCGAAGAATTTAAACTGGTTCCAAACGAACAAAAAAAAGAAGTCGGTCAATTTTTGAACGAACTTAAAAATATTGCGCAAGATAAAATCAACCAAATAAAATCGCATCTCGATTTTGGCGACGATGCACAGAAAAATTTCGATTTAAGTTTGCCCGGCGATGCAATGGTATTGGGTAGCAGACATCCAATTTCAATTATAAAAAACGAAATGGTTGAAATTTTTGCGCGACTTGGTTTTACTGTTTCAGAAGGTCCGGAAGTAGAAGATGACTGGCATGTTTTTTCAGCATTGAACTTCCCACAAAACCATCCGGCGCGTGATATGCAGGATACATTTTTTATCGAAAAAAATCCAGACATTCTTTTGCGCACACATACATCCTCGGTGCAAATCCGCACGATGGAAAAGCAACAACCGCCAATCCGCATAATTATGCCCGGTCGGGTTTTCCGCAACGAAGCTATTTCGGCGCGCTCGCATTGTATTTTCCATCAGGTTGAAGGTTTGTATATTGACAAAAATGTATCGTTTGCCGACTTAAAACAAACCTTGCTATATTTTGCAAAAGAAATGTTTGGCGAAGAAACACAAATTCGTTTACGTCCATCCTACTTTCCTTTTACAGAGCCGTCGGCAGAAATGGATATTTCTTGTAACTGCAAAGGCAAAGGTTGTAACTTGTGTAAATATACCGGTTGGTTAGAAATTCTCGGTTGTGGAATGGTGCATCCGGTTGTTTTGGAAAGTTGCGGTATTGATAGCAAAGTTTATACAGGTTTTGCTTTTGGAATGGGTATCGAACGAATTGCAATGTTGAAGTTTGACATTAAAGACATTCGAATGTATTTCGAGAATGACGTTCGTTTTTTAAGGCAATTCGAAGCTGCAATTTAATAATTACACAAAATTTATTTTACTGTAATATCACTGCGACGCACATAATCGTTGCCTTTCACTTCGAAGGCAACGATAAATGCGTCTTTGTAACCCAATGTTACTAATTGTTTTCTCAGTTCCTGAGCTTCCTTAACAGTTTTTGTAAATTTATTTGGTGTATATCTATAAGCGCCTTTATAAAAATATTTATACACGTTTGCATCGAGTATTTTCATGTCCAAAGCTTTGTCAGACGATAAAAATTGAACACTATACACTATTTCGCCGGTTGCATTTGATTTGTTTTTATCGTTTCCGGTATTATTCGATTCATCTTTTTTAATCTTTTCTTTTGGCGGGACATTATTTTTATTGACGTCCTTTACCGGTTTGCCAGCATTATTGTCAACCGGAACAACATTCGTATTATTTTCGTTGTAAAGTAAATCGTCAGTATAATTTACAATAAATGCGTCTTTATAACCTTTTTGTTTTAGTTTATTCAACAACATATTTGCCGACGCACGATCTGCAAAATTACCACTTGTAAGTTTAAAAGTATTTTTGACATAATACACTTTGATATCAATATCTTTATAATCCTGACGTTTTAAATCCTTATAGCTCGACGAAGCTCTCAATTGTACCTGAAAACTGTTTGCTGTTGCCTGTTTAATGGTTTTATTTGTTGCAACATTTTTATTCGGCGTATTTGTAGGCGAAGTATTATTTTTGACAACTGTAATCGGTGGTTTTTGCTTATTATCAATTGGTTTGACGGTATCAATTTTAGTTGTAACAACCGGTTTTTTTATTTCGGAATCATTATCGGACGATTGGGTAGAATCGGTAGCGACAACAACAGGCTTGATTTTTTTCTTATCATCGTTAGATTCAGGATAAAGCACTTTTTGCGAATCCCAATTGGTGTATTTGTAGCGAATTCCGTCAAATTTCTTTAACGAATCTTCATTTATATATTCAGAGTTTGTGCTGTCGCTTTTAACAATTTTATCGACTTTAGGTAAAATGCGGACTAAATAAATATTATCCTGGTCGCCATCACCATCGCGGTTTGACGAAAGAAAACATTCTGTGCTGTCTTGTGGATTGATAACAAATGCAAAATCGTCTTTTGCAGTATTAACAGTCTTTTTCATGTTCTCGACATTTGTCCAGTGATCGTTTTCGTATGAAGCCGAATAAATATCATAACCGCCATAGCCTACATGACCGTCAGATGAAAAATATAATGTGCCGTCTTTATTGATAAATGGAAATATTTCGTTGCCGGGTGTGTTGATTTCGCTGCCCAGATTTTCGGGAGCGCCCCATTTGCCACCAACTTTTTTCGATACATATAAATCGTTGCCACCAAAGCCACCTTCCATGTTCGAACTGAAAAACAACATATCGCCATTTTCGTTTATCGACGGATGCGCATACGAAAACTCGTCTTTACAAAATGGCAACTGAGTTATTTTTGCCCATTTGCCTTTTTCGAAAACTGCGGTATAAATTTTAATGACTGCGCGGTACTTCTCCTCTTTATTTTTAGCCTTTTTTTTATCGACACGCACAATTTCAGTTTTCGAAAAATATATTGTTTTGAAGTCTGGCGTGAAACTACAAGCTCCTTCGTGAAAGGGAAAAACCAATTCGGGCGCAAAAAGTTTAACATCCGAAGTTATTCCGTTTTTTTGGTCGGCATAATACAGGTCAGTAAACCGGTTTCCGCGTTCGTCGGTTTCAATTGTTTTAATTTTCTTTTTCGAATTTGATTTTTCTTTTATTTCATCATTTGTCAACGCTTTAGAAAATACCACACCATCTTTAAAATATGAAATACCAAAAGAAATTCCGTCGGTTTTAATGTTCGAAAGTTGCACGTCATAAATATAATCGTCGTCGTCGTTTTCCATAGACCACTTGCAAGACTCTTCGTATATTTTGACAAGCGGATTTGTGGCTCCCTGTGAGATTGCCTTTGAAAACATGGCAATTGCCATATCGTATTTTTCCATTGCCTGAAGCAAACGTGCATTATTAATAATGTCGGTTACAAAAAGGTCTTCCTTTTTAACTTTGTCGTAATACTTTTGGGCTTCGACATAATTATTCATGTGGAAATAACAGTTTGCCAGACGGACTTTTATTTCATTATTATCTCTGTCGCGTTTGACCGCCTTTTTGTAGTACATGAGCGCTTTATAATAATCGCCTTTAATATATGCGTCGCTTGCTGACTGTTCTTCGGCGTTTTGCGAATACATTGTTTTGAAAAACAACATAAAACAAGCAATACATATTATCGAAAAATATTTTTTCATGTTGCCATGTATTTTATTTTAAATTGTTTGATTTATGTATTAATTGATTTAATTGCATTTGTAACTGTATATATATTAACGAAACTGTTGTTACTTTCGATTTACATTTAAAATGATTTATTATTAATGTATCAATTTTTATTCCATAAAATTAAAAAATAAAAAAACCCGCTTTGTGGCGGGTTCGTAAAAAGGAATAATTTTTTAATTTAATAAATATTTGCAACTTTGGTAAGTGCATGAATGTCTAAGATTTTTATTTTGCGACCATCGAGGTCAATCATTTTGTCGGACTTAAATTCTGACAGCAGCCTGATGACCGATTCTGTTGCTGTACCAACAATATTTGCAAGTTCCTCGCGTGTTAGCGATATTTGTAAGACGTGATCTTTATCTAATTCGAAATTATTTTTCAGTAACAGCAAAACTTCGGCAAGCCGCTCGCGAACCGATTTTTGTGCAATGTCTGTAATGTAATTATTTGCTTCGCCTAATTCCTTACAAACCAATTGCATCAGTTCTAATGCAAAATTGCTGTTATTTTTCACCAACGCAATTAATGTCGATGCAGAAATAAAACAAAGCATTGCGTCTTCTATTACTTTGGCTGAGGTACAAGAAAGTTCGTTGCTCAAAATTGAACGGTAGCCTATAATATCTCCACGTTTTGCAAAGCGTATAATTTGTTCTTTGCCATCTATTCCGGTTTTGTATTGCTTTACTATTCCTTTGTTTAGGCAATAAAAACCATTAATGCGGTTATTTTCGTGAAAAATAACATTACCGCGTTTCTGAAAACTACATTTTTTCTCATAATTAATCTCCGCCAGTTCGTCCGCAGTCAAATGTTTAAATATTGTCGGAAATTTAATAATGCATTCCTCGCAAGAGGGTATATCTGATACGTTTTTCATAGGAAACAACTAATCTTATTCGAAACCTATTAATCTCTTTATTTAGTTATAACAAATTAAAATACTGATAAACAATAGGCACAAAATTAATATGATATTTATCAGAAAAATAATTTTTTTGTAAAAATAATGCAATTAAAATTCATAAAAAACTATTTTTGTAAAAAGTTAAAAAATATTTCAAAAATGAAAACTTCACTTCGTACAAAATTTATCCAAAATATGTCTTTCGAGACGGTTATTGGTGATCACAAATTAGTTATGGATGCTGCTGTAGAAAATGGCGGCGAAAACCTTGGTCCACGACCAAAAGCTTTGTTGCTTGCTTCTTTAGCCGGTTGCACAGGCATGGACGTTGTATCTCTTTTGAAAAAAATGCGTGTCGATTTCGATAATTTTTATATGGACGTTGACGGCGACGTAACCGACGAACATCCGAAGCATTTTACAAAGATGCACGTAAAATATTATTTTAAAGGAAAAGATTTGCAGTTAGATAAAATAGAAAAGGCAGTGTCGATGTCGCAAGACAAGTATTGCGGTGTAAGCGCGACTTTTAAATTAGGGATGCCGGTTACGTGGGAAATTATTGTTGTTGAATAATATTCAATGTAAATGTGTAAAAAATAGTTCCAGATATGATAAAAATTATATCCGGAACAATTTATATTATTCCGGATGAGCTTAGAATTTGTTCCGATGAGCTGTAAAAATGCTCAGATATGAAAAAAAATGTCCCGAAATGAAAAAAAACTGTCCCGAAATGAAAAAAAACTGTTCCGAAATAAAAAAAAACTGTCCCGAAATGAAAAAAAAGTGATCCGAAATGAAAAAAAACTGTCCCGAAATGAAAAAAAACTGTCCCGAAATGAAAAAAAACTGTTCCGAAATGAAAAAAAACTGTCCCGAAATAAAAAAAAACTGTCCCGAAATGAAAAAAAAGTGATCCGAAATGAAAAAAAACTGTTCCGAAATGAAAAAAAACTGTTCCGAAATGAAAAAAAACTGTTCCGAAATGAAAAAAAATTGTCCCGAAATGAAAAAAAAATGATCCGAAATGAAAAAAAAGTGATCCGAAATGAAAAAAAACTGTCCCGAAATGAAAAAAAAGCGATAAAACATGATAAAAATCATGTTTTATACGCTAAATTTGGGACTGCGTTACCATCTTATTGCAAGCAATTCGTTTAAAAGTTGTAATATTGCTCGGCGACAATTTAGCCATATTAGATTGTATTGTCGCCATTGCGGTTTTACACATTAAAAGAGCAATGTGGATATTGAAATGTTAGAAACAATAATACTCAGATAATCTTTAACATTACACTACGTTGAAAAATAAAAATAGTTAAAGCATGAAAGAAATAATCTATGGGACCATAAATAAAAAATAAAACAAAGAGCGTAATATGCGCTTGGTTGATCAGTTCTACAAAGGAACATCATTTTTATATTTAATAGAAAAATTAAAATTTTACGAATATGAAAAAATTAAAATTTGGTTTTTACTTGCTGCTGATTATGCTAATGGCATATGGTTGCAAAAAAGAGGAAACACCTCACGTTACATACGATCCAGGGGTTTTCAAACAGGTAGTAAATTATACGGCAAACCTGCGGGTGATAAATCCATACTCAGTTACAACAAGCGTGCCATTAGGCAACTCTGATTCTTTTGTAGGGTTTATTGCAAGAGATGTCCTATTTGTTTTGTCTATTACATTTCCTCAAAATTGTGGCGTTACAACCTTTATTTTGCCTACATCAGAAAAAAATGTATCTTTAAGTTTAAGCAATACAAGTTGTTCGGAAGGTAAACTAAACATTAACAAGTACGATCACAATCTTGTAGAAGGTACTTTTGAATTTACAATTGAAAAAGATTCGCTTATGAATATTAAAGGATTTTTCTCAATTGTATATCCATTAAATTAAATTAATTCAATTAAATAATTTACGAAATGAAAAAAAACTGTTCCGAAATGAAAAAAAACTGTTCCGAAATGAAAAAAAATTGTCCCGAAATGAAAAAAAAATGATCCGAAATGAAAAAAAAGTGATCCGAAATGAAAAAAAACTGTCCC
>Ga0265327_10000812_pt1 | contig 47290 bp, 40 predicted proteins | sample 41621metaG_FD_202089 | JGI IMG/M metagenome (GOLD analysis project Ga0265327, IMG submission 202089) | Rhizosphere microbial communities from Carex aquatilis grown in University of Washington, Seatle, WA, United States - 4-16-21 metaG | ecosystem: Host-associated > Plants > Roots > Rhizosphere... | reverse complement strand
CACGCATTGCTGACAAGATGCACTGACTTCGAACGGTCCGTGAAAACAGACCGACGCCGCCTGCGCATCCCTTCCTTGCGTCTTCACTTGTCAAAGAGCCAGAGAACCATTCCTGATCCCCCATCAGTACTTCAGGCCGAAACCCAAAACACCGCCCCGCTCGCTGCGGGAGGTCGGCTTTTAATCTCTCGCCAACCTAACGTCAATCCCTTTTTTTCCGCCGCCTCGACATCGTTGTGCGATGCGGTGGAGGCGGGGTTCTACCCCTTCGGCGGGAACCCCGTCAAGGCCTCATTATGAAGCCTTGATGACGAGATGTCCCAGCGATTGGGGCGAAAGACCACTATAGCCGCGCCCCCACGGGGACACAAGCCCCGCCGAGCATCGCGCCCCAAAAATTCCGCCTATTTGTCGAAAGGCGCGGGATCGCAGGACTGGCGGTGCAATTTGAGGGTCTTGCACAGCTTGCGCGCGGCGTCCTGGCTGGCCAGCGGCCCCGCCACCACCCGCCAGCGCGCCCCCTTCTCGCGCAACTGCACCTTCTTGGTCGTCATTTGCAGATTGCCGAGATCTTCGGGGAACTTGGATTTCACCCGCTCCCAGGTGGTCTGCGCCTCGGCCTCGCTCTTGGCCAGGCCGATGGAAACGCCCCACGGCAGGTCCTTGGGCGGCAGCGCCTGCGTCGACACGTCGGGCACGCCGCGCCCGCCGGCGGCGCCATAGCGCAGGCCGGTGGCGGTTCCTTCCACCGGCTTTCCGGCTTGCAGGCTGCCGTCAAGCGCCCGGTCGAGCGCCGCCTTTTCCCGCGCCGCCTCGTCGGACGAGATCAGCCCGGCGGCGCGCATGCGCTCGACCCGCCCGACCGCCTGCGAGGCCTCCAGCATGTCCCTGGGCGGCAGCGGCGGCAGCGCCAGGGTACGCGGTTGCGACGGCAGCAAGGCGTCGAGGATGACCTGACGCTCCTCGGCCAGCTCACGCGGCGACAGCTCGCGCGCCTCGACCGCCGTCTTCAACGCCCGCAGGCGCTGGACGATCTGACTGTCCGCCGGCGTCGGCCGCTCCAGCCCGACGGCGGGCGGCGACAGGCTTAGCGGCAACAGCGCGCCGGCATTGGCGCGACGGCGCACCGAATATTCGTCGGGGGTGATCAATTCCTCGTCGAGCAACCGCTTGAGGGCACGGAAGCGGGCGACGACGTTGGTTTCGGCATCGTTGGCCGTCGGCGCCACGAACTCGACGCCGGCCGCCCGCCCCGATTCGGCGACGGTGCGGGCGGCGCGGCGGCCGGTGATCTTGTCGATGGCGTCGAGGTTGGTTTTGGCCAGATCGAGAGTCGAGCGCGGCTGCATCACCCCGTTGTCGCCGGGCGCCATCAGCGTCGCCGCGTAATTGTTGGTGACGATCACATCATAATATTGGCGAGCGAGATCGTAGCGGCCGGTGTTCTGACAGACCATCCCCGCCACCAGCAGGGCGTAGGGATCCTTGGGATTCTTGCGCAAAGCCGCAAGGGCCAGGCTTTCGGCGGCGGCGGTATCGCCGCGCGACAGCGCGCTCATGGCGCGGTCGGCGGGACGTTCGCCCGGCAGCGCCGAGACGAAGGTGTCGCTGGAGCCGCGCGGATCGAGCAGCCCCCCGCAATCCGCCAACGCCAGCGTCGCCGACAACGCCACCAGCATCGGACCAATTCGAGAGGCTTTCCCCATCGTCTTCCCCCTGGCGCGCTACGGCGCACGGCTTCGGTCTGCGCGCAAGACAGGCCGCGCGCCGTCTACAATGCCGCAAGCAGGTTCACAGTTTATTAATCGCGCCCGGCGATTGAAGGCCGCCACCATGGTGATATAAAGCATGGATGGACGGCGATGACATCGAACTGAAACTTCGACTTGAGCCGGAAGGCATGGCCCGGCTGAAACGCCACCCCCTGCTCAAGGGGCTGCGGCGCGGCGCCTCCACCTCGCAGCGACTCAGTTCGGTCTATTGGGACACCCCCGAGATGGCGCTGGCCCGCGCCGGCATCTCGATCCGGGTGCGGGCGATCGGGCGTCGCCGTCTGTTGACGGTCAAGACCGCCGGCAGCCGCGGTGCCGGCCTGATCGCGCGGCGCGAATGGGAATGGCCGCTGGCCGGCGAGTTTCCCGACCCCGCCCTGTTGCGCGCCACCGGGCAGGCGGCCCTGCGGCCCCACGAAATCCTGACGGCCCTGGTTCCGGTGTTCTCGACCGAGTTGCGCCGCACGCTTTACCGGCTGGGCGGGGAGAATTGGGAGGCGACGCTCGCCCTCGACCTTGGCGAAGTTGGAGCCGGAGCCGCCCGCGAACCGGTCTGCGAGGCCGAACTGGAATTGCTGACGGGCACCCCCCGGGATCTGTTCGCCCTGGCCGGCCGCATCGCCGAAGCGGTGCCGGCGCGGCTGCTGGAACTGGCGAAATCCGACCGCGGCTACCGGCTGGCGGCGGGAACGCCGCCGCTGCCGGTCAAGGCCAAGGCCACCGCCGTCACCACCACCCTCACCACCGGCAAAGCGTTTCGGGCGATCGCCCGCAACTGCCTGGATCAACTGCTCGCCAACGAACGCTGCCTGCTGGCCACCCGCGACCCCGAGGCCATCCACCAGATGCGCGTCGCCCTTCGCCGGCTGCGCTCCGCCATCCGGGTCTTCCGCCCGGTGGTCGACGGCCCCCAGTTGGCGGCGGCGCGCGCCGAGATCGCCTGGCTGCTGGCCCATCTGGGACCGGCCCGCGACGATCACGTCTTCCTCGCCGAAATCGTCGAGCCGGTGGTCGCCGCCCATCCCGAAACCGCGCCGCTGGCGGCGCTACGCGCCCAATGGCTGGCCGAGCACGAGGCCAACATGGCCGCCGCCCTGGCGGCCGTGGCCGACCGGCGCTTCACCACGCTGATGCTGACCGTCGCCGAATGGGTCGAGGCCGGCGACTGGCAGCGCAATCCCGACACCCAGGAGCGCCTTGACGAGCCGGTCACGCCCTTCGCCCGCCGGGTGCTGTCCAAGCGCGACAAGCGCCTGCGCCACGCCGGCGGCGACGACCTATCGAAATTGTCGCCCGAGGACCTGCACGCCATCCGCATCCTCGGCAAGCAGTTGCGCTACGCCGGCGAATTCTTCGCCCCGCTGTTTCCGTCGAAGAGCGGCGGCGCCTTCCTGACGGTGTTGACCGATCTTCAGGGGGTGTTGGGCCAGCTCAACGACATCGCCGTGGCGGCGTCCCGGCTGGCCGGCGGCAGCCACGACGGCGCGCGGGCCTGGGCCGCCGGGCTGGTGGCCGGCTGGCATGCCGGCCGGCGGCCGCAGCTACTGGCCGAAGCCGCCGACGAATGGACGCGCTACCGCAAGGCCAAGCGCTTCTGGAAAAGAGGTTAGCCGCCCGGCGAGGGCCATTTCCTTCTAGGCCTCCGGATCGTCGATCTTCTTGCCGTCGAGGTCGCGCCGCGCCTTCTCGGCCGCCGCGCGGTCCGCCTCCTTGGCCGCCTTGGTGCGGCCGAAGGCGACGCGGTTGGCCTCGGCCTGGCGGCGGCCTTCGGTCTTGACCTTCGCCTTGCGCACACGGTTGAGATTGACGATCTCGGCCATCAAATCCTCCCGGCGACACGCGGCCGCGCCGGCCCAACTGGACATTGCGGCGGCCGATGACGGCATCGCCCGCCATCGATCGTAGCCCAGACCGCCGTTCGATTGCCAGACCGCCCCGACGCCCCCGGCGCGAGCGCGGCAATTCTCCGCTTGCGTCCCCTCCGGGAGCCTGTTATATCCCCGGCCCTCGACGAATTGCGGGTGTAGCTCAGTTGGTTAGAGCGCCGGCCTGTCACGCCGGAGGTCGCGGGTTCGAGTCCCGTCACTCGCGCCATTTCCCAGGTCTTGGATTGCCCAAGGTTCCGGGAATGGCGGTCACCTCAAAAGACATCGCGGAAGGGCCGAAAGGCCGAAATCCCGTCCGAGGCTGAACGCCTCGGCGTAGGGCCGAGGCTGTGGTCACGATATCGATTTGAATGTAGCCTATTCGGCGAACCATTCAGCCGGGCCGCGCGACCGCGGCGCGAAGATCAGGCTTTCCAAACCTAGCGGCGGCAAGGCTTTTGACAGCCTGCCCAGGGACACGACCGTTTCGCCCGAAGAGGTGGATCGTTAAAAAAGAGAACGTGTCGATCTGTTCGGGTTGCCCAGGGCATCTCTCCGATCGGGTCCGAGTTTGCCGGCGCGGCGCATTACAAGGATCGTGGGGATGGATTTTTCCACAGTGAGAGCGGTTGTCGGCGAACCGGATACGGCGGTGAGGGGAAGCGTGTGTTCGGCGCTCGGCACCGCCGGCTTCGCCCAGATCACCGCCCCTCCCTCCTTGGTCAAACTCCACCAGACCATTCGCCACGAAGGCGCCGATCTTCTTATTCTGAACGCCGGCATGGACGGGGACGATACCAGCTTCATCACCTCCGGCATCCGGTCGGGAAAACTTGGCAGGGATCCTTTCACCATCATCATCGTCCTGATGGTGGCCGCAAATGCCTCGCGGGTGCGGTCGATCGCCGACAGCGGCGCCGACGACGCTCTTCTGCTGCCAATTGCCTCCGATACCTTGATCAAGAAGGTGATCGACCTGTCCGGCCCTAGAAAGCCGTTCGTTGTGACCAGCGATTATATCGGACCCGAGCGGCGAAACGTCCCGCGCCCCAACCAGCCATCCGCCAGGCAAATCCAGGTGCCCAACCCCCTCGCCGGCCTTCGCGGAGACGACTACGCGGCAGCTCTCGACGCCAGCCGCGAGCGGCTTTTCACCGAGCGGATCGCCCGATTGGCGGCGCATATCGGATGGCTTGGCAACGCCATCCGCGAAGCCGCCATCAAGAACGAACCCGTCCGTCCGTTCCTTTTCCGACTTGATGAGGTGGGGAAGGAACTGGCGGAACGGATCAACGTTCCGGAGCGGATCAAGGCCGTCCGTGGACTATTGGCGCAGGCAAGGGCAATCAGAACCTCGCGAGACGCGGTCTCCGCCGACGCCATGGCGGAGTTAACCGCCACCGCCGACATGATCGCCGGCGTCGAGCCCTGATTGCCGGGCTTGCGAAGCACGACAAGTGGCTCGCCAATTTTCCCGCCTTTTCACCCCCCAACCAAAGGGATACTCTTTTAGAAATCTGGAGGGCACAGGCAAATGGCCGGAACCGGATGGTAAGGACGATCTCGTCGCTGGCTCGACATGTGTCGTTCGCCATGGCGGCGGCAATAACCCTGCTGGCATTGGCGGGGGCGCTGTGGATCGACCATCTGGAGCGGCAACGCCTAGAGGCCTTGGCGCGCAACGAGATCTCGTCACAGCTGAACATATTGCGCAGTGGCCTGGAGTCCGAACTTACCGGATCTCTGCTACTCAGTCGCGGCGTGGCCGCCTATGTCACGACGCACGGCGACATCACGCGGGCCGAGTTCGATAAAATGGCCGCCACATTGTTGGGTGATTCCACCACTGGCCGGAATATCACGTTAACCCGTGGCACCGTCATCGCGATGGTATATCCCAACGAGAGCAATCAGGCCGCAATCGGGTTTGATCTGCGGACGAAACCCGAAATGTGGACCTCGGCGGAACGTGCGATTCAAACTCGCGCGCCCAATCTGAATGGCCCCGTAACCCTGGTCCAGGGAGGCTCCGCGGTCATCCTGCGAAATCCGATATTTGTTCCAGACGGTCTGGGGGGGGATGACCGCTTCTTCGGCTTCGTCAACGTTATCGTGGAAATAGACAATATTTTCGGCCGCATCAGGCGACAGGCCGAGGGGTTGAACCTAGACGTCGCCATTCGTGGCCGTGACGGTCTGGGAGCCGGCGGAGACATGGTCCTCGGCGACAAGGCCATTTTCGCCCAGGCACCGGTTCTGACCGAGGTAACGCTGCCCTATGGGACGTTTCTCATGGCCGCCGTGCCCAAGAGCGGTTGGGATTTGGCCGGTCAGGCAAAACTCCGAATATTGCGGTTGTTAAGTGCCGCGACAATTTTGCTGGTCGGCCTTGCCACTTTCGGCCTCGCCTTTCACCAATGGCGCCGGCACCGCGACGAGGAAGCGATCCGGCTCCGCCTCGAGGCGGAGATCGCGGACCGAACCGAGAGGCTTGAGGAGTCATTGGTCGTCGCGCAACAGGCCAACTCAGCCAAGACATTGTTTCTCGCAACGATGAGCCACGAAATCCGCACGCCACTCGGCGGTGTCATCGGCATGGCGGACCTGTTGCTCGACGCTCCGCTGCCCCGCGATCAATACCAACACGTTCAGACCATCCGAGCCTCGGCGCGCGCTCTGTTGACGGTGGTTGACGACATCCTCGACCTGACCAAGCTGGACGCCGGGAAGATCGTCATTGAGACCGCACCTTTCCGTTTGCGCCAGGTGCTGGACGATATCGAACTGATCCTTCGCCCGCGCGCGGCGGAGCGTGGCCTCAATTTTTCGGTGAAGGTGGCGAAAGACGTTCCGGAAGCGGTGATGGGAGACGGCCCCCGGCTCCGACAGATACTGCTCAATCTGGGGAGCAATGCCATCAAGTTCACCGAATCCGGTGAAGTCACCGTGCGGGTGGTCACCGAAGGGAACGATCATCTGCGTTTCGAGGTTGAAGATACTGGTATCGGCATCGACGAAACCACACGCGGCCGCTTGTTCGAGGAGTTCTTTCAAGCCGATGGCGGCCTTCAGCATGGTGTCGGCAGCGGCATGGGCTTGAATATCTCCCGCCGGTTGGTCGAGTTGATGGGCGGAAGCGTCACGGTCGACAGCCATGCGGGGCGGGGCAGCACCTTCCGGGTGGTCTTGCCGCTGACCGCCGCCGCCCCGCCGACATCCGTTGATCCAAGCCCCGCACAGACCCCATTGCCACCGCTCAAGGTGCTGGTGGCCGAGGACAACCCGGTCAACGCCACGGTACTGGCGACCATCGTTCGGCGCGCCGGTCATCAGGTAACGGTGGTGGGCGATGGTCGAGCGGCGGTGGAGGCCGCTTCGACCCAGGACTTCGACATCATCCTGATGGATATGCGGATGCCTCTGCTGGACGGCTTGGCCGCCACGCGGACGATCCGCGCCCTGCCCAATCTCCGAGGCCGCGTCCCCATCCTCGGGGTAACCGCAAACGCGTTCAAGGAGGACCAGCAAAGCTGCCTGGACGCCGGCATGGACGGCTATGTCAGCAAGCCGGTTACGGCCGAACGGCTATTTGCCGCCATCCACGCCGCCTTTGAACCGACATCGGCTGTCCATCTACCGTGTTAGCCGCCCATTGAGGGCGCGGCCAAGGGGGCGATCGCGGCGGCGGATGCAAAATTTTTTTTGCATAAACATTCACCATGTAAAAAACATGCCCAAACTTTACGCCCCGCGCCACCGAGCAACCCGATGAAAACGCGCCAAACTGCGCGTATTTTGGGCTACTTTTCATCATATCTGGCTATTTATTAGGCGCGCCTCCTGCGCACATTTTCTATGCATATCGTAATGCATTGGTTTAATTATTTATTTTCACGTTCCGCCCCTTGGCACGTCGCTTGATTCCCGGCCGCCGAACCTGCGGGGCAGGCCATCGGGTGACAGGGGTGAATCAATGGAAGCGTCAAGAACCGGAGCGGATGTTCTTTTCATTCTTTTGGGCGCGGTAATGGTATTGGCCATGCACGCCGGCTTTGCCTTCCTCGAAGTCGGCACGGTCCGCAAGAAGAACCAAGTCAATGCCCTGGTGAAGATCATCTCGGACTTTGCCGTTTCCACCATCGCCTATTTCTTCATCGGTTATGGCCTGGCCTACGGCGTCAATTTCCTGGCCAGCGCCGGAGTGATTTCGGGCAAGGTGGCCGGCGCCGGCTTCGCCCCCGGCGGCTATGACCTGGTGAAGTTCTTCTTCCTTTGCACCTTCGCCGCCGCCATCCCCGCCATCGTCTCGGGCGGCATCGCCGAGCGCGCCAAGTTCTGGCCGCAGCTGATCGCCACCTCGATCCTGGTCGGCTTCGTCTATCCGGCCTTCGAGGGCATGGTCTGGGGCACCCGGCTGGGCTGGCAGGACCTGATCAAGTCGACGTTCGGCGAGAACTTCCACGACTTCGCCGGCTCGGTGGTGGTCCATGCGGTCGGCGGCTGGATCGGACTGGCCGCCGTGCTGATGCTGGGCGCCCGCCAGGGACGCTATCGCCGCGATGGCCATGTGGTGGCGATCCCGCCGTCGAACATCCCCTTCCTGGCGCTGGGCTCGTGGATTCTGTGCGCCGGCTGGTTTGGCTTCAACGTCATGAGCGCCCAGAGCATGGACCAGATTTCGGGCCTGGTGGCGCTGAATTCGCTGATGGCGATGGTCGGCGGCATCGTCGCCGCGCTGGTCGCCGGCCGCAACGACCCCGGCTTCGTCCATAATGGGGCGCTGGCCGGCTTGGTGGCGGTCTGCGCCGGCTCCGACGTCATGCATCCGATCGGCGCCCTGATCACCGGCGCCGCCGCCGGCGGCCTGTTCGTGGTGGCCTTCAACCTGTGCCAGAACAAGTGGAAGATCGACGACGTGCTTGGCGTCTGGGCGCTGCACGGCCTGTGCGGCACCCTGGGCGGCATCGCCTGCGGCGTCTTCGGCCTCGAGGCGCTGGGCGGGCTCGGCGGCGTCAGCCTGGCGGCGCAGGCGGCGGGCACCGCCACCGGCATCGTCATCGCCCTGGTTGCCGGCCTCGCCGTCTACGGCGGCCTGAAACTCGTGATCGGCATCCGTCTGGACCCCGAGGACGAATTCATGGGCGCCGATCTCGCCATCCACCAGATCACCGCCTATCCGGAAGAGTTGGCCAGCGTCCATGACGACGCCGCGCCCCTGGCCGCCCGGGCGCATAGCGGCGCGGCGACGCGGGCGCGGGCCTGAAATGCGATCCCGGCCGGGGGCGATGTCAGCCCCCGGCCGGCCTTGCCGGTTGATCGCGAGCCACGCCTTGGGGCATGATTCCGCCTCCCTTTCGCCGGAGGTCCCCCCGTGTCGCGATATCTGTTCGATCCGCTTGTCCCCGCCCTGCCGATCCTCGGCGAGGATTCTCTCTATCCCGTCCGCCGGGTCTTCTGCGTCGGCCGCAACTATGCCGGCCACGCCCGCGAGATGGGCAGCGATCCGACCCGCGAGGCGCCGTTCTATTTCACCAAGCCGGCCGGCGCGTTGGTCCCCGGCGGCGGCGACATCCCCTACCCGCCCGGCACCGCCAACCTCCACCACGAGATCGAACTGGTGGTGGCGGTGTCCAAGCCGATCTACAAGGCCGGCGCCGACGAGGCGGCCGGCGCCGTCTTCGGCCATGCCGTCGGCCTCGACATGACGCGCCGCGACCTGCAATTCGCCGCCCGCGACAAGGGCCGCCCCTGGGACCTCGGCAAATCGTTCGAGTTCTCGGCGCCGATCACCGCGCTGGTGCGCGGCGGCCAGCCGGTGACCTCGGCGGCGATCGGCCTGACGGTCAACGGCGAGACCCGCCAGCGGGGCGACGTCTCGGACATGATCTGGTCGGTGCCCGAGATTCTCGCCCACCTTTCCCAGTATTACCACCTGGGGCCGGGCGACATCGTCTTCACCGGCACGCCCGAGGGCGTCGGCCCGGTGGTACCGGGCGACAAGCTGGTCGGCGCCGTCGCCGGTGTCGGCGAATTGCGGGTTACCATCGTCGCCGGTGATTAACCCGCCGCCCTGGCGATCCAGCCATCCAACAACAGGCGGGCGACGGTCCCCGGATGGGCCATGAACAGGCCGCCGCCGTCCCGCCGATGGCGGTCGTCGAAGGCGGCCAAATCGGCGCGGCTGAACCATTGGGCGTCCTCGACCTCGTCGAGGTCGGGGGCCAGAACTCCGCCGACCGCGCGGGCGGTGAAGGCCACCATCAGCGAACCGGGAAAGGGCCATGGCTGGCTGGCGACATAGCGGACGTCGGCCGCCTCGATGCCCGATTCCTCGCGGACCTCGCGGATGACCGCCTCCTCCAGCGTTTCGCCCGGCTCGACGAAGCCGGCCAGGCACGACCACATTCCGGGCAGCCAGACCCGCTGCCGGTGGAGCAGCACGCGGTCGCCATCCTCGACCAGCATGATCACCGCCGGATCGGTGCGCGGATAGCTCTCGACGCCGCAGGCGGCGTCGCCGCAGCGCCGCACATGCCCTCCCTCGACGGCGATGGTGGGGGCGCCGCAGGTGCCGCAGAAGCGGTGGCGGCGGTGCCACAGCGCCAGGCCGCGGGCATAGGCCAATAGGGCGCCGTCCCAGGTCGGCATCTGCGGCCCGGTGGTCCGCAGCCCCAGCCAGCGGCCGCCCAGACCGAGGTCCGGCCCGTCCTCGCCGGCGGGCAGGGCCGAGAGATCGGCGGCGAACAGCGGCCGCCCGCCGTCGAGCCCAAGGAACATCGTCGCGGACGCCGCCGCCAGCAGCCCGGCCGCCGCCTCGCCGGTGGCCAGCACGGCGGTGGGGGGATCGCCCGCCACCAGGTTGAGGTCGCCCCACAGCGGCACCACGGAGGCCTCCGTACTCGCCGCCAGATGCTGGAGCCGGGTGGCGTCGGAGCGCAGTTTATGGGCGCGGTCGAGGCCGAGATCGCTGTAAAGGATGCGGGTCATCGGCCCACAATGCCATGGCGCGGCCGGCCTCCTCAAGCGGCCTGCCGCTAAACACGGAAGGCGATTGCGCTTTTGAGGCGGTTGCGAGACATTGTTCGCCGATGAGTGACCAACCGGCAATTCTCGAAACCATCCTTGGCAACATTCGCGACGCGGTGATCGTCGCCGATGGCGATCGTCGCCTGCTGCGGATCAACGGCGCCTTCGAGGCCTTGACCGGCCATGCCGCCGAGGACGTGCTGGATCGCCGGGGCGACGACGGCGCCACCGCCCACGATGAGATTGCCGCCGCCCTGGCCACCTGCGAGGGCGCCCGCTGGGAGGGCACCATCCGCTGCGGCGACGGCAACGACCGCCTGTTCGAGATCACCCTGGCGGCGGTCAACGGCGACCAACCGTTCCCGACCCATTATATCGGCCTGATTCGGCCGGCGGCCGCCCGCGCCGGCGAACGGCGCTTCGGCTACGACGAACTGACCGGCCTGCCCAACCGCGACATCTTCCTCGACCGCGTCGAGCAGGCGATCCTGCAGCGCAATCGCACCGGCAGTTCGGTCGCCATCCTGATCATGGGACTGGACCGCTTCACCCTGGTCAATGACGGGCTCGGTCATGCCGCCGGCGACCGCATGCTGGTCGAGGTGGCACGCCGCCTGCGCCAATGCGTGCGCGAAACCGACACCGCCGTGCGCCTGGACGGCGACCGCTTCGCCATGGTGATGAGCATCGCCGACGTCGACGACAGCGTCATCGTCGCCGAGAAGGTGCTGTCGGCCGCCAAGGAGCCGTTCCTGATGGACGGCCAGGAGGTGGTCTGCACCTTCTCGATCGGCATCGCCCTGTTCCCGCAGGACGCCAACAACGGCGGCCAATTGATCAAGCTGGCCGAGCACGCGCTGCATTACGCCAAGATCTCGGGGCGCAACCAGTTCCAGTTCTTTTCGAAGGACATGAACCGCAAGGCCAAGTCGCGCCTGGACCTCGAGGCGCGCATGCGACGGGCGCTCAACAACGAGGAATACGTCGTCTACTACCAGCCCAAGGTCTGCAACGACGACGGCAGCATCGTCGGCGCCGAGGCGCTGGTGCGGTGGCGGGACCCCGACCGCGGGCTGATTCCGCCCAACGATTTCATTCCCGTCGCCGAGGAAACCGGGCTGATCGAACAGATCGGCAGTTGGGTGCTCGAGGATACCTGCCGCCAGAACAAGCAGTGGCAAAGCCTGGGCATCGCGCCGGTGCGGGTATCGGTCAACGTCTCGACCCGCCAGTTTCGCAGCCGCGCCTTTGTCGACACGGTGATCGCCGCGCTCGAGGATACCGGCCTCGACGCCGCCTGGCTGGAGCTGGAAATCACCGAAAGCATGTTGATGAACGACGTCGAGGCGGCGGTGCACAAGATGACGGCGCTGCGCCAGCTTGGCATCGGCCTGTCGATCGACGATTTCGGCACCGGCTATTCGTCGCTGTCCTATCTGGGTCGCTTCCCGCTGACCACGCTCAAGATCGACCGCGCCTTCGTCGCCGACGTCACCACCAACCCCAAGACCGCCGAGATCGCCCGCGCCATCATCGGGTTATCGAAGGGCCTGAATCTGGAAGTGGTGGCCGAGGGCGCCGAGTTGATCGAGCACATCGCGTTCCTCAAGGAACACGGCTGCCATACCGTCCAGGGCTTCTACTACTCGAAGCCGGTGCCGGCCGAGGAGTTCGAGGCGATGCTGCGCGGCAAGGTGCTGGTGCGCTAGCCGAGCGCCGCCGTCGAGGCGGCGGCCGTGCCGCCCCGAAGGGGCAAACGACGCCCGAAGCGAAGGGTGGGCGAAGCCCACAGGCTGGCGGATTTTAGCGAGTTAACCGTGATGCGCCTTTGGGCGTCACGGTCTAACCAGCCCCCTCCGCTCTACATCCCCCGGACACCGGACAGGAAGCTATCCAGACCGCCCTTCAGGGAATTGGCATCCCGCGCCAGGCCATCGGCGGCCGCCAACACCTCGCGCGCCGCCGTGCCGGTTTCGGCGGCATTGCGATTGACGCTGGTGATGTGGAGCGACACTTCCTGGGCGCCGCGCGCCGCCTCGGCGACGTTGCGGGCGATTTCCTGAGTCGCCGATCCTTGCTGCTCGACCGCGGCGGCGATGTCCGAGGCGATGGTGTTCATGTCCTCGATGGTGGTGCCGATTTCCTGAATGGCGTGCACCGCGTCGCCGGAGGTCGCCTGGATGGCGGCGATTTGAGTCGAGATGTCGTCGGTCGCCTTGGCGGTCTGGTTGGCCAGGCTTTTCACCTCGTTGGCGACCACGGCGAAGCCCTTGCCGGCGTCGCCGGCCCGCGCCGCCTCGATGGTGGCGTTGAGCGCCAGCAGGTTGGTCTGGCCGGCGATGTCGTTGATCATCTTCACCACCTCGCCGATGCGGGCGGCGGCGTCGGACAGGCCGCGGACAACTTCGTCGGTGCGGCGCGCCGCCTGGACCGCCTCGCGGGCGATGTCGCTGGAACGTCCGACCCGGCGTGCGATCTCCGAAATCGACGACGACAATTCCTCGGCGGCGGCGGCCACCGTCTCGACGTTGACCGAGGTCTGCTCGGCGGCGGCGGCGACCACCGCCGTCTCCTCGCTGGCGCGGTCGGCCGATTCGGTCATCGTCGTCGCCGTATTGCGCATCTGCCCGGCGGCCGAACTCACCGCCTGCGCCGCCGAGGACACCCCGCGATCCAAGTCCTCGGCCATACCGACCAGCGCCCGACGCCGATCCTCCTCGGCCTTGCGGCGGTCTTCCTCCTGCTCATGGCGGAGCGCCCGTCTTTCGATGGCGCCATCGCGGAATACCGTCACCGCCTTCAGCATGGCGCCGAACTCGTCGGTACGCTCGTGCCCGTTGATCTCGATCGAGGTGTCGCCCTCGGCCAGCCGGGCCATGCCCGAGCTGACCATCCGCATCGCCGCCACCATGTTGTTGCCGATGAACCATGACGCCAGCAGCACCAGGGCGAGCACGCCCACCCCGTAGGCCACCTGGGCCGAAACCTCGCGGCGGAACATGACGCCGACATCGTCGATGTAGATGCCCGAACCGATCAGCCAGCCCCATTCGTCAATGCCCTTGACGTAGGACACCTTCGGCACCGGCTGTTCGAAACCGGGCTTGGGCCACAGGTAATCGACGAAGCCCGCCTTGTTCTTCAGCACCGTCTCGACGAAGGCGACGAACAAATGCTTGCCGGCGGGGTCCTTGGCCTCGGTCAGGTCCTTGCCATCCAGTTCCGGCTTGATCGGATGCATGATCATGCGGGGATGCATGTCGTTGATCCAGAAGTACTCGGTGCCGGCGTAGCGCATATCCTTGATCGCCAGCTTGGCGGCGGTCTGCGCCTCTTCCGTGGTCATCCGCCCGGCCTTGGCCTCGGCGACGTAATGCATGACCAAACCGTGGGCGGCCTCGACCAGATGCTGGGTCTTGACCCGACGGCTTTCCATCATTTCGGAATAGAGCGTTCCCAGCTCGAGGCTCACGGTAAGAGCCATACCCACCAGCGAAATGGCGAGGATAAAAACTATCTTCAGACGGAACGGCCAATTGCTGATGTTCATTCCTGGACTCGCCGCATTGCGCGTTAGGGGGCGGCCACGGACGTTACCGTGCACCTATGACACAAGTTTAGACTCGGCGCACAGGTTGGAGTCAATGACTACACACGGTTAGCCCGTTCCTCAGGGCAATTCCGACAATATGCCGGAAGTATGGCTTTCCCCCTTTCGGTAAACATAGACCGATCTTCCTGGAATTTTTGCGCGAATTTGGGCGACGGTGGTCAGATCGGCCCGCGCGTAGAGCACCGGACCATCGGCGTCGATGCCGTTCCGCGCCAGATCGTCCGCTTCCATCGTCCACTGGTCGCCCGGATCGGATTCCACCAGCACCACCGCGTTGACGAGCGCTTGGGCCGCCACCAGATCGAAGACGTCCTGACGCTCGCGGACGATGGTGTGATAGCGACTGGCCAGGAACGGCAACGCCGTCAACGCCGCCACCACCGCCAGCGCCGCCAGTCGCCGCGCCAGGGCCTCGCCGCCGAGTTGCCGGAAGGCCGGGCCGGCGCTGGCGACGGTCAGGGCCAGGAAGGGAAAGGCGTCGAACCAATAACGGGGGCCGTAACGATTGGCCCCGTCGAACGGGTAGAACAGGAACATCAGCGCGAATAGGGGGAACACAGAATCCGCCCAGGCCAGCGTCCCGGCCCGCGCCTTGGCGGCGACCGCCAGCAGGTAAAGCGGCACCAGCGAAGGCGCCGTCCATTCCGCCAGTTCGACCAGCCGCCAGAACGAGATGATCGCGGCGCGGCGCATGCCGTCGGCATCGAAATAGAGATGATCGAGGGTGCGGTTGGCGAAATAATAGACCGGCTTCAGCGGATCGCCGGTGATCGCCCAATGATAGGCCAGCAGCGCCGCCATCATCGGCAGAATGCCCGCCGCCGCCGCCGCCAACAGTTTGGGCCGCTGGGCCCCGCCCCGAGTCAGCAGCACCGCCAGCAGCGGCGCAGCGACCAGGGGCGCGGTGGTGTAGCGGACCATCGCCAGATAGCCGATGGCGGCGCCGGTGGCGGCGGCCAACGGCGCCGATTTCCGCTCCAGCGCAGCCTCGGCCAGATTCATCGCCAGGAGCGCCGTCACCGCCGCCGGCAGGTGCGAATGCATCGAGCCGGCGTTGAACAGAAAGAACGGGCTGGCGGCATAGGCAGCCACCACCAAGGTGGCGAACCCTGGCTCGGCGCGGCGGCGCGCCAAGCGCCACAGCAGCAGAATGGACGCCCCCCCCATCAGGCTGTCGACCGCCCAGGCGGGCAGCCCGACCAGCTCGGCGGCGGCCAGCCACAGCGGCCAGCCGGGCGGATACTGGCCGACCCATTTGCCGTCCTTGACCCAAGTGTAATCGGCGGCCATTCCCTGGCCCAGCGGCGGCGGTGGGTTCCACAGGCGACCGGCCAGCCAGGTGCGGGCCTCGAACAGATAAGCGTATTCGTCGGCGGAATTGATGAAGCGGTCGAGAACCAGGGCGGCAATAACCAACGACACCGCCAGCGACGCCAGCGCCACGCCGGGAATCGCGCCCTCGGGCGGCGATGGCGGCCGCCAGCGGCCGGCGGCAAAGGCCGCCGTGATCACCAGGCCGGCCAGCGCCCAGCCGACGGCCAACGATCCCGGCGCGTAAAAGACCCAGAGGCCATCGAAGACGCGATCGAGGACGACGAACCCGGCAAGACAAAGGACGGCGTAGGCGCCAAGGAATACCGCCCAGCGCCCCTCGCCCCCCGGCGCGGTCACCGCGGCAGCTCGCTCGCCCCCATCAGGTATTCGTCGACGGCGCGGGCGGCCTGGCGGCCCTCGCGGATGGCCCACACCACCAGCGACTGGCCCCGGCGGATGTCGCCGGCGGCGAACACCTTGGGGTTCGAGGTCTGATACCGCTCGGTATCGGCCTTGACGTTGCCGCGAGGGTCCTTGTCGATGCCCAGCTGCTCCAACAGCCCGGCATGAACCGGATGGACAAAGCCCATGGCCAGCAGCACCAGATCGGCCTCGAGCTTGAACTCGCTGCCGGGGATCGGCTGGAACTTGGCGTCGACCTCGGTACAGTCGAGCCCGACCAGCTTGCCGTTCTGGCCGCGAAAGGCGGTGGTCGCCACCGACCAACGCCGGGTGCAGCCCTCGTCATGCGAGGTCGAGGTCCGCAGCTTGTTCGGCCACAGCGGCCAAACCTTGAGCTTGTCCTCCTTCTCGGGCGGACGCGCCAAAATCTCCAGCTGGGTCACCGAGGCGGCACCCTGGCGATTCGAGGTGCCGACGCAGTCGGCGCCGGTGTCGCCGCCGCCGATCACCACCACCTTCTTGCCGCCGGCCAGAATATCGGGCACGGCGATTTCCTCGCCCGAATTCCGCCGGTTCTGCTGGGTAAGGAAGTCCATGGCGAAATGCACGCCGGCCAGTTCACGACCGAGAACCGGCAGATCGCGCGGATGCTCCGAGCCGCCGGTCAGCACCACCGCGTCGAAGCCGGAAAGCAGTTCCGAGGCCGGCAGATCGACACCGACATTGATACCGGCGCGGATTTCGACACCTTCGGCCCGCATCTGGGTCAGGCGGCGGTCGATGATCGACTTGTCCAGCTTGAAGTCGGGAATGCCATACCGCAGCAGGCCGCCGACCTTGGCGTTCTTCTCGAACAGCACCACCTGGTGGCCGGCACGGGCCAATTGCTGGGAAGCCGCCAGACCGGCCGGACCGCCGCCGACGACGGCCACCTTCTTGCCGGTCTTCCGCTTCGGCGCGTCGATGGCGACCCAGCCCTCGGTAAAGGCGCGTTCGATCACCGAATACTCGATGGTCTTGATCGCCACCGGCGAGTCGGCGAGGTTCAGCGTACAGGCCGCCTCGCACGGGGCCGGACAGATGCGCCCGGTGAACTCGGGGAAGTTGTTGGTCGAGTGCAGCACCTCGACCGCCTCGCGCCAGCGGCCGCGATAGACCAGATCGTTCCAGTCGGGGATGATGTTGTTGACCGGACAACCCTGGTGGCAGAACGGCACGCCGCAATCCATGCAGCGGGCGCCCTGGCGGCCCAGTTCCTCGGTCGGCATCGGCTTGGTGAATTCACGGAAATGGCGCAGGCGCTCCTCGGCCGGCTCGACCGCCGGGGTGTTGCGCACGAATTCCTTGAAACCGGTGGGCTTTCCCATGATCAGCGCCCCCCCGCCACGACGCGCTTCTTCTTCTGGGCTCGCTCGAGCAGGGCGCGCCGGTAATCCACCGGCATCACCTTGACGAACTTGGGCATGTAACGCTCCCAATTCTGCAGGATTTCATGGGCGCGCTTCGAGCCGGTGTAGTGCTTGTGACTGCGCAGCAGCGCGCGGATGCGGGCGGCGTCGTCGCGGGTCATATCGCACATGACATCGACCTGCCCATGGGCTTCGAGGTCGTTGGCCTGGCCTTCGTACTGGGCGTTGGCCTTCTCCTCGGCCTCGACCGGTTCCAGTTCGACCATCGACAGATTGCAGCGCTCGGCGAAATTGCCTTCCTCGTCCAGCACGTAGGCGACGCCGCCCGACATGCCGGCGGCGAAATTGCGCCCGGTGCCGCCGATAACCAGGACGCAGCCGCCGGTCATGTATTCGCAGCCGTGGTCGCCGACACCTTCCACCACCGCGATGACGCCGGAATTGCGGACGGCGAAGCGTTCGCCGGCGACGCCGCCGAAATAACACTCACCCTCGATGGCGCCGTAAAGCACGGTATTGCCGACGATGATGTTGTCCTCGGCCACCAGTTGCGAGCCCTTGGGCGGCGCCACGATGATGCGGCCGCCGGACAGGCCCTTGCCGACGTAATCGTTGGCCTCGCCGCGAAGCTCCAGGGTGACGCCCTTGGCCAGGAAAGCGCCGAACGATTGCCCGGCGGTGCCGGTCATCTTGACGTGGATGGCGTCCTCTTCAAGACCGGCATGGCCGTGCTTCTTGACCACCTCGCCAGACAGCATGGCGCCGACGCTGCGGTCGATGTTACGCACCGGCTTGGAGATCACCACCCGCTTGCCCGTGTCGATGGCCGGGCGGGCCTCGGCGATCAGCTGGCGGTCGAGCACCGCGTCGACGCCGTGATCCTGCTTTTCGGTGTTGCGGGTGGCGACGTCGGGAGCGGCCTGGATCCGATGGAACAGGCGCGAGAAATCCAGCCCCTTGGCCTTCCAGTGGTCGATGGCGCCCTTGGTGTCGAGCAGATCGACGCGGCCGGTCAGTTCCTCCAGGCGGCGGAAGCCCAGCTTGGCCATCCACTCGCGCACTTCCTCGGCGACGAAGAAGAAATAGTTGATGACGTGGTCGGGCTGACCGACGAAGCGCTTCCGCAATTCGGGGTCCTGGGTGGCGACGCCGACCGGGCAGGTGTTGAGGTGGCACTTGCGCATCATGATGCAGCCGGCGGCGATCAGCGGCGCGGTGGCGAAGCCGAACTCGTCGGCGCCCAGCAGGGCGCCGATCACCACGTCGCGCCCCGTGCGCAACGCGCCGTCGACCTGCACCGAGATGCGGCCGCGCAGGCGATTGAGCACCAGCGTCTGATGGGTCTCGGCCAGGCCGATCTCCCAGGGGCTGCCGGCGTGCTTGATCGAGGTCAGCGGCGAGGCGCCGGTGCCACCGTCGAAGCCCGAGATGGTGACGTGGTCGGCCTTGGCCTTGGAAACGCCGGCGGCGACGGTGCCGACGCCGATCTCGGACACCAGCTTGACCGAGATGCGGGCCTCGGGATTGACGTTCTTGAGGTCGAAGATCAGCTGGGCCAGATCCTCGATCGAATAGATGTCATGGTGCGGCGGCGGGCTGATCAGGCCGACGCCCGGCGTCGAGTGACGGACCTTGGCGATGCTCTCGTCGACCTTGTGGCCGGGCAGCTGGCCGCCCTCGCCGGGCTTGGCGCCCTGGGCCATCTTGATCTGGATGTCGTCGGCGTTGACCAGGTATTCGGTGGTGACGCCGAAGCGGCCCGAGGCCACCTGCTTAATCGCCGAGCGCATCGAATCGCCGTTCGGCAGCGGTGTGAAGCGCTCCGACAATTCGCCGCCCTCGCCGGTGTTCGACTTGCCGCCGATGCGGTTCATCGCCACCGCCAGCGTGGTGTGGGCCTCGTAGGAAATCGAACCGAACGACATGGCGCCGGTGGCGAACCGCTTGACGATCTCGCTGGCCGGCTCGACCTCGTCGAGCGGGATGCCGTTGCCGGTGGACTTGATCTCGAACAGGCCGCGCAAGGTCAGCAGGCGACGGCTCTGGTCATCGATGGCGCGGCTGAAATCCTTGAAACGCTCGTAGGAATTCGAGCGCACCGCGTGCTGGATGGCACCGATGGTCTCGGAGGTCCAGGCATGCTCCTCGCCCCGCAGGCGGACGGCGTACTCGCCGCCGGCGTCAAGCGCGTTGCGGTAAATCGGCGCGTCGGAATAGGCCTGTTGATGGCGGCGGACCGCCTCGGCGGCGACCTCGGCGGCACCGACACCGCCGATGCGGCTGGCGGTGCGGGGGAAGTACTTGGCGACGAAATCGTCGCCCAGGCCGACCGCGTCGAAAATCTGGGCGCCGCAATAGGATTGGTAGGTCGAGATGCCCATCTTGGCCATCACCTTGAGGATGGCCTTGTCCAGCGCCTTGATATACCGCTTCTGCACCTCGCCGGCGGTCACCGGCTCGGGCAGGCCCGCGCGCATCGCCTCGATGGTCTCGAAGGCGAGGTAGGGGTTGATCGCCTCGGCGCCATAGCCGGCGAGGCAGCACATGTGGTGCACCTCGCGCGCTTCGCCGGTCTCGACCACCAGACCGACCTGGGTGCGCAGCCCCTCGCGGATCAGATGATGGTGGACGGCGGCGACGGCCAACAGCGACGGGACGGGGATACGCTCGTCCGAGACCTTGCGGTCGGACAGGATCAGGATGTTGTAGCCCTCGCCGACCTTGGCCTGGGCCTCGAGCTGCAACGCCACGATCGCCGGCTCCATGCCCTCGGCCCCTTCCGAGGCGAGCCAGGTGGCGTCGAGGCGGATGGCGCGGAAGCCGGAATCCGGCACCTGCTCGATGCGGCGGATCTTTTCCAGATCCTCGTTGGTGAGGATCGGCTGCTTGACCTCCAGCCGGGTGCCGTGAACGGCCGAGGCGCCGACCTCCAGCAGGTTGGGCCGGGGGCCGATCAGCGAGACCAGGCTCATCACCGATTCCTCGCGGATCGAATCGATCGGCGGGTTGGTGACCTGGGCGAAACATTGCTTGAAGTAGTTGAACAGCAGCTTCGGCTTGGACGACAGCACCGCCAGCGGGGTGTCGGTGCCCATCGAGCCCACCGCCTCCTGGCCGGTGACGGCCATCGGCTGCATCAGGAACTTGACGTCTTCCTGGGTGTAGCCAAAGGCCTGCTGACGGTCGAGCAGGGTCTCGGGGGCGGCCGGCTTGGGACGGGCGTCGACCCACAAATTCTCCAGCACGTACTGGGAATCGTCGAGCAGCTTGCGATAGGGCTTGGCCCCGGCCAGCTTCGACTTGATCTCGCCATCCTCGACGATGCGACCTTCCTCAAGGTCGATCAGCAGCATCTTGCCGGGCTGCAGACGCCACTTCTTGATGATCCGCTCCTCGGCGATGGGCAGCACGCCCATTTCCGAGGCCATGATCACCTTGTCGTCGTCGGTGACCAGATAGCGGGCGGGACGCAGGCCGTTGCGGTCGAGCGTGGCGCCGATCTGGCGACCGTCGGTGAAGCACATGGCGGCGGGGCCGTCCCACGGCTCCATCAGCGCCGCGTGATATTCGTAGAAGGCCCGCCGGGTCTCATCCATCAGCGGGTTGCTGGCCCAGGCTTCCGGGATCAGCATCATCATCGCGTGGGCAAGCGAATAGCCGCCCATGGTCAGCAGTTCGAGCGCATTGTCAAAGCTGGCGGAATCCGACTGCCCCTCGGCGATCAGCGGGAACAGCTTGACCAGATCGTTGCCCAGCACCGGCGACCGCAACGCCTGGCGGCGCGCCGTCATCCAGTTGAGGTTGCCGCGCAGCGTATTGATTTCGCCGTTGTGGCAGACCATGCGGAACGGATGGGCCAGGCGCCAGCTGGGAAAGGTGTTGGTCGAGAAACGCTGGTGCACCATCGCCAGCGCCGAGGTCAGACGCGGATCGGCCAGGTCCTTGTAGTAGACGCCGACCTGGTCGGCCAGCAGCATGCCCTTGTAGACCATGGTGCGCGACGACAGCGACGGCAGGTAGAAATCCTTGGCGGCGGCGGTGGAAGCCTCGCTCTCGGACTGCTTGCGGATGACGAACAGCTTGCGCTCGAAATCCTGCTGGGTGCGACAGTTGGAACCGCGCCCGACCAGGATCATGCGCACCGCCGGCTCGCTGTCCTTGACCGAATAGCCGAGCCCGGAATTGTCGGTCGGCACCTCGCGCCAGCCGAGAAGCACCTGCCCCTCGGCGACGATCAGGGATTCGAGCAGTCGTTCGCATTCGGCCTTGAGGCCGGAATCTTGCGGCAGGAAGACCAGGCCGGCGGCATAGGAACCGAGCTTGGGCAAGTCGATGCCGAGGCGCTTAGCCTCGTCGCGGAGAAAGGCGTCGGGCAGCTGGATCAGGATGCCGGCGCCGTCGCCGGCCAGCGGATCCGCGCCGACGGCGCCCCGGTGGGTGAGATTCTCCAGAATCTGAAGACCCTGGCGGACAATCTCGTGCGAGCCGCGGTTCTTGATATCGACGATGAAGCCGAATCCGCAGGCATCGTGTTCGTAACGCGGGTCGTAGAGCCCCTGAACTTCCGGCAATCCGCTCATTTCACACTCGGTTCCCTGGACCGGGGGCTAGTGGTGCCACAAACCCCGAGCCGAATTCAAAGTCTTTGTTCGGAATACGGCCGCCCGCAATCCGCCAGTTCGAAATCCGACGGCCGCGCCGTCGCGGGCAGCCATTCCGGCGACCCTGCGCCGATGGGTGGACACCCCCTCCCATCCGGCACAAGGGTGTCTTCATACGGCATAACTTCGCCGCCGCCAAGTGGCGCCAACCGGGTGCCGTTCATCCCCTTTGGCCTCGTTTTCGACACCATCGGTCGCGGGCGGACTTTCCTTCGCCGCCAAGAAACGTTATCGTTCGATATCGGCAAGGTGATCCATGATCTTTTGCCGTATTTTGTTGTCGGCAGAACCGGCTCGCAAAGGTGAAATTCCTTGTGCTGTTCTAACGGAACCGTTGACGGAAGTTGAACGAATCCCACGATGTCTGACGACATAGACCTTTTCGATGACGGTCCATCCCCGACGCCATCCGGCGGCGGCGTTTTTTTTGACGACGACGATGATCAGCCGGCGGCCAATGAGCCCGGCGGCGGCAGCATGAAGGAACGCCTGGCCGAATACCTCGACATCTTCGTCGTCGATACCGAGGCGCAGGGCCTGATCCGCGAAGGGTGCGGCGGCGTGGTCGCGGCGGCCGAGACGCTGGTGGCCGACGCCTTCGCCTGGGCGGTGCGTTTCCCGGTTTTCGCCGACAAGCTGCCCGACGATGCCCGCACGACGCTTTCCGGGGTGTTGGTCGAGCATTGGAAGCATCTCTACCAAGCGGAATTCACCGCCGATTACATCGCCACCGCCCAGCAATTGGGGTTCATGCTGGCCTACATGAACCTGGGCGCCACCTGGTACCAGGCGATGACCGCGGCGGCCTCGACCCGCGCGTTGGCCATGGTCGGAAAATCCAGTCGTCGCTTCGACGTGCTGAGCCAAGCGCTCGGCAAGGCGGTGCTGCTCGACGTCTCGGTGGTCACCCACGATTACTTCAACGCCGCCAGCCAGACCAAGGGCAAGCTGATCACCGATTTGGCCCTGGGCTTCGAGCAATCGATCAAGGGCGTGGTCGACGAGGTCGGCCAGATGGCCACCACCCTCAAATCCCATTCCGACGAGATGCTGTCGCGGCTGTCCCACATGGACTACGAAACGGTCAACATGGCCGCCGCCGCCGAGGAGGCGTCGTACAGCGTCGACAACATCGCCCGCAACACCAGCACCCTGGCCGATTCCATCGACCACATCCGTGGCAACGTGGTGCGCACCGCCGACGTCGCCGCCCAGGCCGCCGAAGCGGCGCTGTCCACCGACAAGGCCATGCGCGGCCTGCTGGACGTCGCCGGCCGCATCGGCAAGATCGGCCAGACCATCGAGGCCATCGCCCGCCAGACCCGCATGCTGGCGCTGAACGCCACCATCGAGGCGGCGCGCGCCGGCGAGTATGGCCGCGGCTTCGCCGTGGTGGCCCAGGAAATCAAGAACCTGTCCGAGCAAACCAGCCACGCCACCCACGAAATCGCCGCCTCGGTGAGCGAGGCGATGGAAGCCACCAACGCCGCGGTGGCGACCATCCAGAACACGGTCGAATCGGTGGCCGCCATCAACGGCGTCGCCAAGGAAGTGCGGGTTTCGGTGGAGAACCAGACCTCGGCCACCTCGACCATCGCCGCCCACGTCAACGAGGCGGCCAGCGGCGCCAAGGCGGTGACCACCTCGGTGAACAGCGCCATCGAGGCTCTCGGCGTGTCGGCCTCGGTGGCCGGCGAACTCAACCGCTCGGCCGACGCCCTGTCGGTCAAGGCGACCTCGATGCGCAACGAGGTGGACAGCTACCTCCAGCGCCTGCGCGAGATGGCCTGAGCCGGGTTCGAGAGCCGAAGTCCTGGACCGTTCAGGCCGCCTGGCGGCGCAGCTTCTTGATAAAAATCCAGAAGGTGCCAAGGATCGGGCTGACCTTCAGATGCATGCGCACCTTGTAGGGCACACGCGCGACACCGCAATCGAAGACGACATTGAGTTCGCCGCTGGCGACCCCCTTGGCGAACTCCTGGGCGATCACCGAGCCCGAGGCCCAGCGCAGCACGTCGTCGAAAAGCGACCGGCCGATCATTTCGGACTTTGCCGGGGCGCCGTCGTCCGGCTCGGTGTCATTGTAGGATACGACCCTGCCGTCACGGTCGAGCTCTACCGCGCCGAAAGGAATACGATCGACATCCGCGGGTGAAATACCGCCGAGGGGGTTATCGGACTCCGTCTCTTCATACGAAAAGACGGTCATGTTCCACGGGCCGGCTTTTGAGGTTATGGTGGCCATGCTTCCCGATCTTGCCTTTGGCTCTTACCGCCGAACGGAATTTGACGTATTATGGTCGTTCGGTCCACTGGGAATAAGCGAGTAGGTCATGGAGATCGAGTTGCGCGGCGGCCGACTTGAGGTCCGCCTCCCCGCCGTGCTTGATCTTGCGGCCGCGAACGACTTGCGCGATTCCTTGCAGGACGTGTTGAACCGCGACGACGCCACCGAGATCATTTTGAAGGCGGCGGGGGTGGAGCGGGTTTCCACCGCCTGCGTCCAGGTGATCCTGGCGACGGCGGCGGCGGCCAAGGCGGCGGCGCACCGCCTGGAAGTCGAAGCGCCATCAGAACAGCTGAGCGACGCTTTCCGCCTGCTTGGCCTGGCGGCGGATCTGGCGTCGTTCGCATAAGATTGACAGGGGAGAGCTAATGGCAAAGTCCGTTCTGGCCGTCGACGATTCCAAGACCATGCGGGACATGGTGTCGTTCACCTTGCGCGGCGCCGGCTACACGGTGATCGAAGCCGACAACGGCAACACCGCCCTCCAGGCGCTGAAGACGCAAAAGGTCGATGTCATCATCACCGACGTCAACATGCCGGAAATGGACGGCATCACCCTGACCAGGCGCATCCGCGGCCTGCCGCAGCATGCGGGGACGCCGGTGCTGATCCTCACCACCGAAAGCGACCAGAGCAAGAAGGACGAGGGCCGCGCCGCCGGCGCCACCGGCTGGATCGTCAAGCCGTTCAGCCCGGACAAGCTTCTGCAGATCGTCGCCAAGGTTTGCCCATAATCGAGACGACGGCGGGGGAGAGGCGTCATGTCCGAGGACCAGGGCTACGATCTGTCGCGTTTCAAGGCGACCTATTTCGAGGAATGCGCCGAGCTGCTGGCCAATGCCGAGGAAACCATCGCCCGGCTGCAGGACGGTACCGGCACTGAAGAGGATCTGCACGCCGTCTTCCGTTGCGTCCACTCGATCAAGGGCGGCGGCGGCGCCTTCAACTTCGAGGGACTGGTCCATTTCGCCCACGTCTTCGAAACCTCGCTCGACGCCCTGCGCTCGGGCCGGGCCCAGCTGACCCCGCACGTCGCCGATCTGCTGGTCGGCGGCACCGACGTGCTCGGCGATTATGTCCGCGCCGCCCAGGAAGGCGTCGAGCTGCCCTCCGACCATGGCAGCGAGGTGATGGCCCAATTGTCGGCCATCATCGGCGGCACCGCTCCGCCCTCCACGGCCAAGCCGGCGCCGGTGGCGCAGCCCGCGCAAAACGCGCAAGAGGCACACCCCACCACCAAGCGTTGGCGGATCGGCCTGGTGCCGCTTCCGGGCCTGTTGAGGACCGGCAACGATCCGCTGCTCATGCTGCGCGAACTGGGCCAATTGGGCGAGATGGAGATCGAGGTCGACCGTTCCCGCCTCCCCAGCCTGGCCGACATGGACGCGCAAGAGGGTTACCTGTCCTGGACGGTGACCCTCGCCACCGACAAACCGAAAAGCGCCATCGACGAGGTGTTCGAGTTCGTCGCCGGCGACGTCGCCCAGGTCACCGTCGAGGAAATTTCCGCGCCGGCGCCGGCCGTGGCCGACACCGCCACCGAAGGCGAAGGCTGGGGCCTGTTCACCCAGCCGGCCGAGGCGCCCAAAGCCGCCGTCGCCGCGCCTCCCGCCCCGCCCCGCGCCGAGGCGGCCGGCCAGAGCCATGGCCCGGTCCACACCGCCTCGATCCGCGTCGACCTCGACAAGATCGACCGGTTGGTCAACATGGTCGGCGAGTTGGTCATCACCCAGGCCATGCTGGGCCAGCAGACCACCCATTTCTCGGTCGAATCCCATCCCGAGCTGATCCAGGGCCTGCAGGAGCTGTCGCACCACACCCGCGAATTGCAGGAAAGCGTGATGGCGATCCGCGCCCAGCCGGTCAAGGCGCTGTTCAGCAAGGCGCCCAGGCTGGTCCGCGACCTGTCGGCCAAGCTGAGCAAGCAGGCGCGGCTGGTGATGAGCGGCGAGAACACCGAGGTCGACAAGACGGTGATCGAGCAGTTGTCCGACCCCCTCACCCACCTGATCCGCAACTCGCTCGATCACGGCATCGAGACGCCCGAGGAGCGCATCGCCGTCGGCAAGACGCCGGAAGGCACCATCCATCTGGGCGCCGAGCACCGTTCGGGCCGCATCATCATCCAGGTCAGCGACGACGGCCGCGGCATCGACCGCAAGAAGGTGCTGGCCAAGGCGATCGAGAAGGGTTTGGTCGACAAGGGCGCCCAGCTGACCGACGAGCAGATCGACGCGCTGGTCTTCGCGCCGGGCTTCTCCACCGCCGATCAGGTCTCGGACGTGTCGGGGCGCGGCGTCGGCATGGACGTGGTCCGCAAGAACATCCAGGACGTCGGCGGCCGCGTGGTGGTGCAGTCGACCCCCGGCCAGGGCAGCCGCTTCATCCTGTCGCTGCCGCTGACGCTGGCGGTGATGGACGGCATGCTGGTCGCGGTCGGCGAGGAACGCTATGTGCTGCCGCTGACCAACATCGTCGAATCGCTGCGCCCCACCGCCCAACAGGCCCGCAGTCTGGTCAATGTCGGCAACGTGCTGACCCTGCGCGGCGAGTACATCCCGCTGATCCGCCTGCACCAGATGTTCGGCATCAGGAACGCCATCACCGACTTCACCCGTGGCCTGGTGGTGGTGGTCGAGACCGAGGGCGGCGAACGCATCGGCCTGCTGGTCGACGAGTTGCTCGGCCAGCAGCAGGTGGTGATCAAGTCCTTGGACGCCAACTACCGCCCGGTCCAGGGCATCTCGGCGGCGACGATCCTGGGCGACGGACGGGTGGCGTTAATCTTGGACGTTGGCGCCTTGCGCGCCATGGGTGAGCGGACATCCGAGGCCCCACCGGCCATTCAGGCCGCCGAGTAGGGCGATCGGGGGTATCGATGACGGAGACGGACATGCAGAATCCCGAAGGGGCGCTTCAGGCCGCCGCGCGCGGCGAGACCCGGCAATTCATCTCGTTCACCATCGGGGACGAGGAATACGGCGTCGACATCATGGCCATCCGCGAGATCAAGGGCTGGGTGCCGACCACCGAGCTGCCCAACACGCCGACCTATGTGCGGGGCGTCATCAACCTGCGCGGCGCCATCGTGCCGATCTTCGATCTGCGCGCCCGCTTCGGCGGCGGCGACACCGAAGCCAGCGCCCGGCATGTGATCATCGTCGTGTCGGTGCGCGCCCGCGTCGTCGGCATCCTGGTCGACGCGGTGGCCGACATCATCACCATCACCTCGACCGACATCCAGCCGGTGCCGGAACTCGAGCACAAGTCGGATATCGGGTTCCTGGCCGGCCTGGTCTCGGTCGAGGGCCGCATGGTCGCCCTGCTCGATCTTGACCGGCTGTTCGACGTCGAACTGGGTGAATTTGAAGCCGCCGCCTGAGCGCGAGCTGTTTTCGAGAGGGGAATTTCTCATGATCAAGTGGATGGCGAACTTCAAGGTTGGAAGCCGCATCTTCGCCGGCTTCGCCCTGGTTCTGCTTCTGCTGGTGGTCCTGGCCATCACCGGCTACGGCAGCCTCAACGGCGCCAACGAGCGTAGCGAGAAATACGCCCATTACGCCAGCCAGGTGATCGACATCAAGGACATCGAGGGCGACGTCGCCAATCTGCGTCGGGTCGTCCGCGTCTATGGTCAGACCGGCGACGAGGCCGCCTTCAAGCAGATGAAGGAATATGGCGGCGCCCTGCTCAAGCAACTGAGGGACGCCCGTGATGGCCATCGGTCGGAAAATCGCCGCCAGGCGATGACCAAGGCCCTCGAACTGGCCGAGACCTACACCGGCTATTTCGACAAGCTCCATGACATCCGCAAGGCGCGCGACGAAAATTACCAGGTGATGGACAGGGACGGACTGACCGGTCAGGACGAACTTGGCAAGGCCATCGACCAGCTCAAGGCCAGCCACGAGCTCGACCTCGCCTTGCTGGCCGACGACGCCCAGACCGAATGGGTCGATGCGCGCCTGAGTGTCGCCAAGTTCATGGTGGCGCCGTCGAAGGAAGCCGCCGAAAACGGCCGCAAGCAGATCGCCGAGGTCAAGGGGCTGATCGCCGCGCTGATCCCCAAGGTCAAATCGCCCGAGACGCTGAAGACGCTGAAGGGCACCGCCGACCTGGCGGTGCAATACGAGAAGGCCTACGAAACCGTCATTACCTCGATCACCGACACCCAGGCCATCGTCGATATCGCCATGCCCAAGCTGGCCGCCGAATTCGCCGGTATCGCCAAATCCATGGCCGACGACCTGGGCGCGTCGCTCAAGACCGTCACCGCCGAAAACAAGGACAGCAACGAAACCGCCATCCGCCTGGTGATCGGCGTCACCATCGTGGCGCTGCTGCTGGGCGCCCTGTTCGCCTGGGTCATCGCCCACGGCATCAGCGTGCCGGTGGTCGACATGACCGGGGCCATGACCCGCCTGGCCGGCGGCGACAATACCGTCACCGTACCGGCGCTCGGCAACAAGGACGAGATCGGCGAGATGGCCAAGGCGGTCGAGGTGTTCAAACAGAACGCCATCGACAAGGTGCGGCTGGAGGCCGAGCAGAAAGCCGCCGACGAGGCGCAAAGGAAGGCCGAGGAGGAACAGCGCCAACGCGAGGCGGCAATCGTCGCCGAAGTGGCCGAGGTGGCCAAGGCGGCCAGCGCCGGCGACCTGGAGCGGCAGATCGACTTGGCCGGCAAGGACGGCTTCCTGCTCAGCCTGTGCGAAGGGGTCAACAATCTGGTGCGGCAGACCGGGGTGGCGTTGAAGGACGTGGCCGAAGTGCTGTCGGCGGTGGCCGAGGGCAACCTGACCAAGCGGATCACCGGCGAATACGGTGGCCTGTTCGGGCAGTTGAAGGGCGACGTCAACAAGACCGCCGACAAGCTGTTCGAAATCGTCACCAACATCAATTCCGGCGCCGGCCAGATCAGCGGCGCCGCCGCGGAAGTGTCGGCCGGCTCCGCCGACCTGTCGCAGCGTTCCGAGCAGCAGGCGAGCGCGCTGGAGGAGACGGCGGCGTCGATGGAGGAACTGGCGGCGACGGTTCGCCAGAACGCCGCCAACGCCCAGCAGGCCAACCAGCTGGCGGCGGGCGCCCGCGAGGTGGCGGCGTCGGGCGGCGCGGTGGTGGCCAACGCGGTGTCGGCGATGGAGCGGATCGAAAGCTCCAGCCAGAAGATCGGCGACATCGTCGGCATGATCGACGAGATCGCCTTCCAGACCAACCTGTTGGCGCTGAACGCGGCGGTCGAGGCGGCCCGGGCCGGCGACGCCGGCAAGGGCTTCGCCGTGGTGGCGCAGGAGGTGCGCAACCTGGCCCAGCGCTCGGCCCAGGCGTCGAAGGAGATCAAGACCCTGATCGGCGAGAGCACCGGCCAGGTGAAGAACGGCGCCGATCTGGTCAAGGGGGCCGGCAAGACGCTGGAGGACATCCTGTCCGGAGTGAAGCGGGTGGCCGACATCGTCGCCGAGATCGCCGCCGCCTCGGCCGAACAGGCGTCGGGCATCGATCAAGTCAACGCCGCGGTCAGCCAGATGGACGAGATGACCCAGCAGAACGCCGCCCTGGTCGAGGAATCCGCCGCCTCGGCCCATTCCCTCGAGGAACAGGCCCGCGAACTCAACCGCCTGATGGGCTTCTTCAATGTCGGCGCCCAGACCGCCTTGGCTCCCCCCCCCGTCGCCAAGGCGGCCGCAACCAAGCCCGCGCCCGCTCCCGTCCGCAAGCCGGCACCGGTCAAGGCGGCGGCCAAGCAAAGCGCGCTGACGCGGCTTCACACCAAGGACGCGGCGGCGGCCCCCGCCCTGGCGCCGGGTGGCGGAAAGAAGGACAGCGACTGGGAGGAGTTCTGATCCCGGTAAGACTTCGCTAATATGACGCTGCGGTAATAAGGCCCGCCCCATGGGGCGGGCCGATTTGGGGGAAGGAGTGCGGACGCTGTCGAGCACGGGGGTGAGCGTTGAATCTCAGCGACCGGAATACGAATTGGGGGACGAGGAGTTCCGTTTCCTCGCCTCGTTCCTGTCGCGGCAAACCGGGATCGTGCTGTCCGATCACAAGCGCCAGATGGTCTGCGGCCGTCTGGTACGGCGCCTCCGCGCGCTTCACCTCAACAGCTTCACCGAATATTGCGACCTGCTGAAGGGCCCCGAGGCCGAGGCCGAGCTTGAACACGTCGTCAACGCCATCACCACCAATATCACCCAGTTCTTCCGCGAGCCGCACCATTTCATCCATCTGCACGATCACGTGCTGCAGCCGATCGCCGCCGAAAAGCCCCGGCGCCGCCGGGTACGGCTGTGGTCCGCCGGGTGCTCGTCGGGCGAGGAGCCGCATACCATCGCCATGGTGGCGGCCGACGTCTTCAAGCCGGGTGACGGCCGGGACGTGCTGATCCTGGCCACCGACATCGACACCAACATGCTGGCCAAGGGCGCCGCCGGTCTCTACGACGCCGAGGCCGCCCAATCGATCCCCGAGACCTACCGCAAGCGCTATGTCCGCCGGGTCGCCCACGCCCCCGACAAGATCCAGATCGCCGAGGAAGCCCACGACCTGATCCGCTTCAAGCAACTCAACCTGATGGGCGCTTGGCCGATGAAGGGGCCCTTCGACGCCATCTTCTGCCGCAACGTCGCCATCTATTTCGACAAGCCGACCCAGCGCGCCTTGTTCAACCGCTATGCCGACCTGCTGGCCATGGGCGGCTATTTCTACCTTGGTCATGCGGAATCGCTGATCGGGGTCTCGGACCGCTTCGAAGTGGCCGACAAGACCGTCTACAGGCGGATCCGATGAGCGAGGCGGAAGTCTGGGGCGCCGGAGCCGACAACCCGGAACATCGACGCTGGTTCGATCCCACCTTCAAGATCATGGCGATCAAGGTGCTGCCCGGCGAGCATTACGTTTCGACCGCCGGCCAGGAAATGATCGTCACCGTGCTCGGCTCGTGCATCGCCGCCTGCGTCTGGGATCCCAGCGCGCGCGTCGGCGGCATGAACCATTTCATGCTGCCCGATTCCGGGTCGGACGTGCCGGTGGACAAGGCGATGCGCTACGGCAACTTCGCCATGGAGGAGTTGCTCAACGACCTGCTTCGCCGCGGCGCCCGCCGCGACACGCTGGAGATCAAGGTGTTCGGCGGCGGCAACGTGCTGTCCACCATCGGCAACGCCTCGGTACCGATCGGCGACCGCAACGCCGCCTTTGTCCGCCGCTATCTGGCCGACGAGGGCTACAAAATCGCCGCCGAGGATCTTGGCGGCATCCATCCCCGGCGCATCCACTTTTTTCCGCGCATGGGCAAGGTCATCCGCCTGTTCCTGAAGAAGGACGTCGAACGCGCCGTCGTCAACCGCGAACTCACCTACCGTACCCGCCTGCAAGACGTGCCGGTCGAGGGCGAGGTCGAGTTGTTTTCGTAGGGAGGCGCGAACATGCCCAACCGCATCCGCGTTCTTATCGTCGACGACTCGGCGCTCATGCGCCAGTTGCTTACCGCCCTGCTGTCCTCGGACCCGGCGATCGAGGTGGTCGGCACCGCCCCCGACCCGCTGGTGGCGCGTGAGAAGATCAAGGCGCTCAATCCCGATGTCGTCACCCTCGACGTCGAGATGCCGCGGATGGACGGGCTGGCCTTCCTGGAAAAGCTGATGACGCTGAGGCCGATGCCGGTGGTGATGGTGTCGTCGCTGACCGAAAGGGGCGCCGAGGTGACGCTGAAGGCGCTGGAACTGGGGGCCGTCGACATCGTCTGCAAACCGACCGACCTCGCCGTTTCCGGCATGGGGCCGCAGGGCCGCGAATTGATCGACAAGGTCAAGGCGGCAGCGGCGGCGCGGGTCCGGCCGCTGTCCGCCATCCCTTCGCAAGGCTCGCCCGGCCGCCTGGCGGTCACCACCATCTACAAGTCCACCGACCGGTTGGTGGCCATCGGTTCGTCGACCGGCGGCGTCGAGGCGCTGCGCGACATCGTCACCGCGCTGCCGCCGGACGCGCCGCCGATCGTCATCACTCAACACATCCCGCCGAAATTTTCCGCCAGTTTCGCCAACCGCCTGGATGGATTGTCGGCGGTCAGGGTCAAGGAGGCCGCCGACGGCGAACGCATCGTCGCCGGCCATGTCTTCATCGCCCCCGGCGACCGCCATCTGGCGGTGCGGCGTTCGGGCGCGGCGCTGATCACCCACGTCTACGACGGGCCGCTGGTGAGCGGCCACAAGCCCAGCGTCGACGTGCTGTTCCACTCCGTCGCCGATGCCTGCGGCGCCAAATCGGTCGGCGTCATCCTGACCGGCATGGGCCGCGACGGCTCGGACGGGCTGCTGGCCATGCGCCAAGCCGGGGCCGCCACCGTCGGCGAGGACGAAGCCTCGTGCGTGGTCTACGGCATGCCCAAGGCCGCGCGCGAGAACGGCGCCGTCGAACGCGAACTTCCCCTCTCGCGCATCGCCGAGGAAATCCTTAGGCTATGCAATGCCGACGCCACGAGGATCGACCGATGAGCGCTGATAGATCGACCCGCCACCTGCTGGACCTGCTGGCGCGGTGGCAGGCCTTTTCCGAATTGCAGCAGCGAGCCTTCGCCTTCCTCGCCGCCGAGGCCCTGACTTCGGGCCAGGAGTTCGAGGATTCGACCCAGGGCGCCACCGAGGTGCTGATGCGCATGGGCGCCAGCGGCCAGGATGGCGACCTCCAGGCCCAGACCTTCTCGGTGGTGGAACGGCTGCAGGCGGCCGACCGCTCGCGCCAGGGGCTGGAGCAGGTGGCATCGGTGCTCAACACGCTGAGGGCCCAGCACGCCGATCTGGTCGAGGCGACCCACGCCGTCGCCGACCTGCCCGACGTCGACACCATGGTCGAGGAATGGATCTACTCGCTGTCCCGCGACCTCAGCCTGGCCGATTGGCGCCGCCGCCTCGACGACGCCCTGCGCGGCCGCCCGCCGACCAAGGCGCCGCCGGTCGCCGTCGATGACGAGCTTTTTTGATGCACCATAAACCATAGGTATGGATTTGGCCGGCGGTTGTGGCATTCTTAACCGATTGTGCATATGCGATCGGAGGCGGCCATGATCGAGCGATTCCGGATAACCCAGCGACTTTTCGCCGCCTTCAGCGTCCTCACCATCCTGATCGCCGTCCTGGCCGGCTATGCCATCGTCTCGGCCAATCAAGTGGGCGAGGCCTTCGAGAACGCCCAACATTCCAGCGACAACCAGACCCGGGTCGTCGGTGTACTGCGCCATCTTTACGAGGCGCGCTTCAACATGTGGGTCTATTTCGGCACCGGCCAAGCCGCCCGCCACGCCCGGGCAGTGGAACTGACCGACATCTTGACCGCCGAGATCCAGACCCTGGCGGCCAACACTATCGTTCCCGAACGGCACGCAAAGGTGGAGGAATTGGGGGTGCAGATCGGCGAGTACCGCCGCCTCGTGGTCACGCTCAAAGCCATCTACGACGAAACCAAGTCGTTCGATTCGCCGGCGGCGGCGCAATCCAAGCTGGAGGCGAGCAAGGTCAGCGCCCGCATCGACGAATTGGGCGAGTCTTTGACCGAAGGCTACAAAGCCAACAAGGAAAAGCGTGAGGCGACCGCCAAGGAAATGATCACCACCGGCGATCGCAACCTCTTGATCCTGGGCGGCTTGTCGGTGCTGCTGGGGATCGTGCTGTCGACCTTCATCGCCCGCAGCATAACCCTGCCCCTGCGTCGGCTGGGCGAGGATGTCGCCGCCTTGGCCGCCGGCGACGCCGCGGTGGTCATCGGTGCCGCCGGGCGGCATGACGAACTGGGGCCGGTGGCCGCCGCCCTGGAGGGTTGGCGCTCCGGCATGATCGAGGCGCGCCAGCGCCAGGAGGAGGAGAAACTGCGGGTCGAGCGGCGCGAGAAGCGCCAGCGCACCATCGACGAAGCCACCACCGGATTCAACGCCACCGTGGTCGCCATGCTGGAGCGCATCAAGGACGCGGTGAGCGGGCTGCGCGGCGCCGCCAACGCCCTGTCGGCCAATGCCGAGCAGACCAGCCAGCAGAGCGCCGAAGCGGCGGCGGCGACCGAGCGCGCCGATACCAACGTCGGCACCGTGGCGGCGGCCACCGTCGAATTGTCGTCGTCGATCCAAGAGATTTCCCGTCAGGTGCAGCAATCGACCCAGATCGTCGACGCCGCCGCCGGCGAAGCCGACGAGGCCAACCACAAGATGGCCGGACTGAGCGGCGCGGTGGAGAAGATCGGTGCCGTGGTTAGCCTGATCAACGACATCGCCAGTCAGACCAACCTTCTGGCCTTGAACGCCACCATCGAGGCGGCGCGGGCCGGCGAGGCCGGCAAGGGCTTCGCCGTCGTCGCCGGCGAGGTCAAGAGCCTGGCCAATCAGACCGGCCGCGCCACCGACGAGATCGGCCAGCAGATCGCCACCGTCGAAACCGAAACCAGTTCGACGGTAAAGGCGCTGGGCGGCATCTCGGTCACCATCACCCGCATCAACGAACTGTCGACCGCCATCGCCGGCGCGGTCGAGGAGCAGGGCGCCGCCACCGCCGAAATCGCCCGCAACATCGAGGAAGCGACCGAGGGAACCCGCGCCGTCGCCACCACCATCGGCCATGTGGCCGAATCGGCCGCCGAAACCGGCCGCATGGCGCAGCAGGTCTTCGCCTCGGCCGATTCCCTGATGGCGGAAAGCAGCAAACTGGAAGCCGAGGTGCGAAACTTCCTGGAACGGGTGCGGCAGGCGACGTAGGGCGCGACGACTTCGCGCGGAAGATTCCTTACCGCGTTCGGAATGACCGCCCAGAGTTTGTCATCCCGAGCGTAGCCGAGGGATCTTTCACGCGAAGGCGGGCGACGCTATCGCATGAAAGATCCCTCGTCGCTGCGCTCGCTCGGGATGACAATTCTCGGAATGTCATTCCGAACGGAGTGAGGAATCTTCCGCGCGCCACGCCGGCCATGGATGACAAGCCAGGCCGGTGGCGGCATGTTTCGATCATGCGTGATCACAACTACTACGTCTATATCATGGCCAGCCTGTCGCGGACGATTTACGTCGGCGTCACCAACGATCTGCGGCGACGAGTTTCGGAACACAAGCTGGGACAAACCGACGGGTTCACCAAACGCTACCGCTGCAATCGCCTGGTCTGGTTCGAGCACACCGGCCACATCGAAGGCGCCATCATCCGCGAGAAGCAGCTAAAATCCTGGCGGCGAGAAAAGAAGTTCGCGCTGGTGGAAGCGTGCAATCCCGAATGGCGGGACTTGGCGGATGACCTGTAGCTTCCCCGCGTCTCGCAGGAAAGATTCCTCACTCCGTCCGGAATGACAATCTTCCCGACAGAGCGCCCCCGTCGATCCAGCCGCCGCCCAACACCCGGTCGCCCTGGTAGAAGACGCAGGCTTGGCCGGGGGCGACGCCCTCTTCCGGGTGGTACAGGGTGACCTCGGCGCGGTCACCGGGCAGGCGGACCAGGGTTGCCGGCTGGGGCGGCCGGGTTGAGCGCACCTTTACCTCGACCGCCAGTTCGGTCTGGTCGCCGCCCAGCCAATTGACCGCGCGGACACCGATGCGCCGGCAGGCCAGCGCCCGGCGCGGCCCCACCACCACCCGCCGGGTTTCCGGTTCCAGCCGCACCACGTAAAGCGGCGGCCCGCCGCCCAGCCCCAGCCCCCGGCGCTGGCCGATGGTGTAATGGACAAGGCCCCGATGTTCGCCGAGAACCCGCCCGTCGAGATCGACGATCTCGCCCGGAACAGCGGCACCGGGCCTGAGGCGGCTGACCAGGGCGGCGTAATCGCCGTCGGGAACGAAGCAGATGTCCTGGCTGTCGGGCTTGGTCGCCACCGGCAAATCGTGGCGGGCGGCGATGGCGCGGACCTCGTCCTTGCCGCCCATGGCGCCCAGCGGGAAGCGCAGCATCTCCAACTGCCGCAGGGTGGTGGCGAACAGGAAATAGGATTGGTCGCGAACCGGGTCGACGCCCTTCAGCAGAATGGGCCCGGCTTCGCGGCGGACGTAATGGCCGGTGGCCATGGCGGCGGCGCCCAGATCCTCGGCCACCGCCAGCAGGTCGCGGAACTTGACGGTCTGGTTGCACAGAACGCAGGGGATCGGCGTTTCGCCGCTCGCATAGGAATCGGCGAAACGCTCGATCACCTCGGAGCGGAAGGCGCTCTCCATGTCGAGGACGTAATGGGGGATGCCCAGGCGGTCGGCGACGGCGCGGGCGTCGTGGATGTCCTTGCCGGCGCAGCAGGTATTGGCGCGGCAGATGGCGGCGCCGTGGTCGTAGAGCTGAAGGGTGACGCCCACCACCTCGTAGCCGGCCTCGACCAGCAGGGCGGCGGTGGCCGAGGAATCGACGCCGCCCGACATGGCGACCACCACCCGGGCGCCCTTGGGCAATCCCATATCGGCGGTCACCGTTCCACCGCCTCCATCGCCCCCTTCAGCGCCTTGAACGTCTTCGAGCGGAATTCGCGGCGATAGAGCACCGCCACCACCGCCACCGTCGCCGCCACGAACAAGGCCGACGAGAAGAACCACGTCAGCATCGCCAGGGAAAAATAATAGGACCGCATGCCCTGGTTGAAACTGTCGGCGGCCAGCGCCTGCAGCCGGCCGGCATGATGGACGAAGACGTCCTTGGCCTCCTGGGGATCGGAGACCGCCGGCGCGGCGCCAAGCATCAGGCAGCAATAATTGAACTGGCGCAACGACCAGGTGATGTGGAAAAAGGCGTAGACGAAGACGCAGGCCAACAGCCCCAGCTTGATCTCGAACGCCACCAGGCCGCCGTCGGCATCGGCCATCGGCATCTGCTGGAACACGCTCCAGGCCCGGTCCCCCGAGCCGATCAGCGCCACCACCCCGCCCAGCATCAGCACGCTGGCCGAGGCGAAAAACGACACGCTGTGCATCAAGCTACCCATCAGGGACGAGTCGGCGACGCGGTTGTCGCGGTTGCACAGCGCCCGCATCCAAACGACGCGGTAGACCGACGTCATCGCCGACAACGACCGCTCGGAACGGCCGAAACGCTCCGAGGCGACGGCGTAGCCGATCCACAGGGCCAGAAACGCGGCAAGCGCCAGGCAATCGAAGGCGGGCAACAGGCTGGTGATCATCGGCGCCCCTCCGGCTGGGCAACGGCCCAGCCTAATCCCTCTCGTCGATCCAGGCCATCTGAATGGATTCGAGGATCTTCTCGTTGGATTTCCCCGGATCGTCGGCGAAGCCGGGCAGCGCCACCACCCAGCGGTGCAGGTCGGTGAAGCGAAGATTGACGTTGTCGACCTCGGGGTGCGCCTCTTCCAAGGCGATGGCGATGTCGGTGACGTCCGCCCACCTCATCGCCGGCTCACTTCTTCTTGTCGACCATCATATTGCGGGTGGCGGACGGCATCGTCACCGTCAGGCCGTCCAGGTCCTTCTTCATGATGATCTGGCAGGACAGGCGCGAGGTGGCGGCCAGGCCGAAGGCCAGATCCAGCATATCCTCCTCGTCGTCGCTGGCCGGGGTCAGCTTGTCGTACCATTCCGGCGCCACCACGACGTGGCAGGTCGAGCAGGCCAGAGAGCCCTCGCAGGCGCCCTCGATGTCGATCTTGTTGCGGTGGGCGATCTCGAGCACCGACAGGCCCTCGGGCGCGTCCACCTGATTGCGGCTGCCGTCGGGCAGGATGAAGGTCATCTTGGGCATCGATCCAGCCTTCTCTCTGTTCTATTCGCCGTCGTCGAGGGCGTCGTTCAGCTTTTCGACACTGACCCCGGCCAGCGCCTGACGGACGCCGCGGTCCATGCGCTTCTCGGCGAAGCCCTTGGTCGCCGTCTCCAGCTTTTCCACCGCGGCGTTGACGTCATCGCGAATGCCGGTGGCGATGACCTGCTCGACGTGGTCGATAGCGGCATCGATAGCCTGTCTTTCGGCCGCCGACAAGAGGTCGGAATCGACGGCCAGCGCCGATTGGACCGCCAGGGTCGAGCGCCGGGCCTCGACCACCGCCTCGGTCAGCAGGCGGCGCTCCATGTCGTCGCGGGCGTGTTCGAGCGAATCGCGCAGCATCTTGGCCATTTCGTCCTCGGACAGGCCGTAGGACGGCTTGACCGCCACCTCCTGCTCGATGCCGGTGGTGGTCTCCCTGGCCGAAACGGTCAGCAGGCCGTCGGCATCGACGGTGAAGGCCACCCGGATGCGGGCGGCGCCGGCCGCCATCGGCGGAATGCCGCGTAGGACGAAGCGGGCCAGCGAGCGGTTCTGGTCGACCATCTCGCGCTCGCCCTGGACGACGTGGATCGACATGGCGTTCTGGCCGTCCTGGTAGGTGGTGAATTCCTGCGCCATCGCCACCGGGATCGGCTGGTTGCGCGGAATCACCTTCTCGACGATGCCGCCCATGGTCTCGATGCCGAGCGACAGCGGCGTGACGTCGAGCAACAGGGTGTCGGAGCCGGCGGTCAGCGCCTCGGCCTGCTGGGCGGCGCCAACCGCCACCACCTCGTCGGGATTGATGTCGGCCAGCGGCGGGCGGCCGAACAGCTCGGCGACGCGGGTCCGCACCAGCGGCATGCGGGTCGAGCCGCCGACCAGGACGATGCCCTGGATGTCGGCGATGTCGATGCCCGAATCCTCGATCACCGCGCGGCTGATCGACAGCGTGCGATCGACGAAAGGTTGGGCCAGCGATTCCAGCGTATCGCGGGTCAGGGCGTGGCGGGTGGCCTTGCCGTTCAGCTCCAGCATCCATTCGCCGGCGGGCTGGCGGGTCAGACATTCCTTGGCGATGCGGGCCATCATCAGCGCCTGCTTGGCCTCGCCGGGGCTGAACGGCTCGGCGCCCAGGTTGGCGGCGCGCTCGGCCAGGAAATGCTCGGCCACCGCGTGGTCGATGTCGTCGCCGCCAAGCGCGGCGTCGCCGCCGGTCGCCTTGACCTGGAAGACGCCCTTTTCCATGCGCAGCAGCGAAATGTCGAAGGTGCCGCCGCCGAAATCATAAACGGCGTAAAGCCCCTCGGACGAATTGTCGAGGCCGTAGGCCAGCGCCGCCGCCGTCGGTTCGTTGACCAGGCGCAGCACCTCCAATCCGGCCAGGCGGGCGGCGTCCTTGGTGGCGGTGCGGGCCGAATCGTCGAAATAGGCCGGCACGGTGACCACCGCCTTGGTCACCTCCTTGCCCAGCGCCGTCTCGGCGCGGGCCTTGACCGCCTTGAGGATGTCGGCGGAAATCTCGACCGGAGTCAGCACCCGGCCGGCGACGCGCAGGCGCACCATGCCGCCATCCGGCGACGGCTCGACCGTGTAGGGCAGCGTGCCGGCCAGCGCCTTGACGTCTTCCAGGCCGCGCCCCATCAGCCGCTTGACCGAGGTGACGACCTGATCGGGCGTCTCCAGGATCATCTCGCGCGCCGCCTCGCCGACGGTGATGGTACCGTCCTCGCCGTAATGCACCACCGAGGGGATCAGCCCCCTGCCGTCCTCGCCGCGCAGCACCTCGGCCTCGCCGTCGCGGACGATGGCGACCACCGAATTGGTGGTGCCGAGGTCGATGCCGACGGCCAGACCGCCCTCGCCTTCGTGCGGGCCGGGGGTTTCACCGGGTTCGTGGAGCTGCAGAAGCATGGGGAAAGGTCCTTGCTACCGTTTGAAAGGTGTCATCCCGAGCGAAGCCGAGGGATCTTTCACGCGGATTGCCCGAAAGATCCCTCGTCGCTGACGCTCCGTCGGGACGACAGCGTAAGTGGGTCACCCTCCCCGCACCATCCGCACCTTGCGGACGCGGGCGTCCTCGGCGAGCTTGGTCAGGTATTTGAGGCGGATGGACAGGTGGGCGGCGTCGTTGAGGTCGCCGGCGGCGAAGGCCGCCGAGATGTGGCACTGGCAGGCGATCACCTCGGTGTCGGCCTCGGCCGACAAACGGGTGATGGCGTCGACGGTGTCGGCCTCGGCGATGGCCTCGCGCTTCTCCATCTGCTCCATCAGCAATTCGGGGTCGTTGATGGTGCCGCAGGCGGTGAGGTCGACCGGATGGCCGAGCAACTCCAGCAGGTAGGCCGCCCGCTTCAGCGGGTCCTTCAGCGTCTCGTAGGCGTCGTTGAGCGAGGTCGCCTGGCTCTGCGACAGCGCCTTTTCCTTGGACGACTTGCCGGCGAAGCGGTCGGGATGCAGACGGCGCTGGAAGCCGAAATACTGGCGTTCCAGCGCGTCGTGGTCGATCTCGAACGAGGGCGCCAGGCCGAGCCGGGTGAAATGGTCGATCGCCCCCGGCCCCTGCACCGCCCCGCAGACCGAACAGAACAGCGCGCGGTTCGCCACCGGCCCCTTGCAGGACCAGCAGGGATGCAGCGCTGCGGCGGTGGCGGCGGTCGCGTTCATGCCCATGCCCTCGTCCGGCCGTTTAGACGTGGAAGGATTCGCCGCAGCCGCAGCGGCCCTTCTCGTTGGGGTTCCTGAAAACGAAACCGGCCTGCATCTTGTCCTCGACCCAGTCCATCTCGGTCCCCAGGATGAACATGGTGGCCTTGGGATCGATCAGCACGGTGACGCCCTTGTCCTCGACCACCTCGTCGAAGGCGTTGCGGTCCTCGGCGAATTCCAGCGTGTAGCTAAGGCCCGAGCAGCCCTTCGAGCGCACGCCGATGCGCACGCCGACCGCCGGCTTGCCGCGCTTGGCGAGCATGGACTTGACCCGCTCGGCGGCGGCGTCGGTGATGGTGAGAGGCTGGGGGGCTGTCATGGTGGCGTTCGTCCTTTCGTCGTTCACTCAGCGGCGTCGTCGGCCGCGCCGAGGCGCTTTTTGTAGTCGGCCACGGCGGCCTTGATAGCATCCTCGGCCAGAACCGAACAATGGATCTTGACCGGCGGCAGCGCCAGTTCTTGGGCGATATCGGTGTTCTTGATGCTGGCGGCCTCGTCCAGCGTCTTGCCCTTGACCCATTCGGTCACCAGCGACGACGAGGCGATGGCCGAGCCGCAACCGAAGGTCTTGAACTTGGCGTCCTCGATGATGCCCTCGGCGCTGACCTTGATCTGCAGTTTCATCACGTCGCCGCAGGCCGGCGCGCCGACCAGACCGGTGCCGACGTTGGAATCCTCCTTGCCGAAGGTGCCGACGTTGCGGGGATGTTCGTAGTGGTCGATGACCTTGTCGCTGTAAGCCATGATGTCCTCCGGAAACTCAATGCTCGGCCCACTGGATCGACTTGATGTCGACCCCGTCCTGATGCATTTCCCAAAGCGGGCTCATCGCCCGCAGATGGTTGACCGCCTCGACCACATGGTCGATGGCGTAATCGATCTCCGCCTCAGTGGTGAAGCGGCCGAACCCGAAGCGGAGCGATGTATGCGCCATTTCGGCCTCCAATCCCAGTGCGCGCAGCACATAGGAGGGTTCCAGCGATGCCGAGGTGCAGGCCGACCCCGACGACACCGCCAAGTCCTTCACCCCCATCATCAAGCCCTCGCCTTCGACGAAGGCGAAGGACAGGTTGAGGTTGCCGGGAATGCGGCTGTCGAGGTCGCCGTTGACATAGACCTCGGGCAGCTTGGCCTGGATGCCCTTCAGCAGGCGATCGCGCAGGGAGCGCAACCGCTCGGCCTCGGCCCCCATTTCATTCTTGGCGATGGCGCAGGCCTCGCCCAGGCCGACGCAAAGCGGCGTCGACAGGGTGCCCGAGCGCATGCCGCGCTCCTGGCCGCCGCCGTTGATCAACGGCACCAACCGCACCCGCGGGCGGCGACGGACGTAAAGCGCGCCGACGCCCTTGGGCCCGTAAATCTTGTGGCCGGAAATGCTCATCAGGTCGATGTTCAGCGCGTTGACGTCGAGCGGAATCTTGCCCACCGCCTGGGCGCAATCGGTGTGGAAGAAGGCGCCCTTGGCGCGGCAGATGGCGCCGATCTCCTTCAGCGGCTGAATGACGCCGATCTCGTTGTTGACCGCCATCACCGAGACCAGCACCGTCTTGTCGTCGACCGCCGCCTCGAGCGCCGCCAGATCGATCAGGCCGTTGGGCTGGACCGGCAGGTAGGTGACGCGGAAGCCCTCCTGTTCCAGATGGCGGCAGGTGTCGAGCACGCATTTGTGCTCGGTGACCACGGTGACGATGTGATCGCGCTTGTCCTTGTAGAAGTGGGCGACGCCCTTGATCGCCAGATTGTTCGATTCGGTGGCGCCCGAGGTGAAGATCACTTCCTTGGCGTCGGCGCCGATGATCGCGGCGACCTGCTCGCGCGCCTTCTCGACCGCCTCTTCGGCTTCCCAGCCATAGGAGTGGTTGCGCGAATGGGGATTGCCGAATTTCTCGGTAAACCAGGGCAGCATCTTTTCGACGACGCGCGGATCGCACGGCGTGGTGGCCTGGTAATCCAGGTAGATCGGCTGCTTTTTGCTGTTCACCGCGTTCATTCCAAACTTCCTTCCATTAGGCGGCCGACGCCGCCCGGCAGACTTCAAAACCCTTGCGGCCGGCCAATTCCGACCACGCCTCGACGAAACCGGCAACGTCCCGTTCGCCGCTGGCCCAACCCAGGCTGACCCGGATCGCCGAACCCGCCACCCGTGGGGCCAGGCCCATGGCCGCCAGCACCCGCGAGGCCGCGACCTTGCCCGACGAGCAGGCGGCCCCGGCACCGACCATCACGCCGGCCAAGTCCAGCGCCATCACCTGGGTCTGGCTGGGGATTCCCGGCAGCGCCAGGCAAACCGTATTGGGCAGGCGGCTCGCCGCCCGACCGATCGCCACCGCTCCCGGCACCCGCTCCAGCGCCGCGCCCTCGAGCCGATCACGCAGGTGCTCGAGCCTGGATATGGTGTCGCCTTCGACCAATTCCCACTCCGAAATCGCCGCCGCGACGCCGAATCCGACGATCCCGCTCAGATTCTCGGTACCGGCCCGACGGCGTCGCTCCTGCCCTCCTCCTAGCAACAATGGTGCCAGGGGGAAGTCGGGATTTGCCAACGCCAGGGCGCCGATTCCGGCGGGTCCGCCCATCTTGTGGGCAGACAATGTCAGAAAGTCGACAGCCAACTCCGACATCGATACCGACATCCGCCCCGCCGCCTGGGCGGCATCGCAATGGATCAGCGCACCGGCGGCGTGGGCGATTTCGGCGGCGCGCCGCACCGGCTGAATCGTCCCGGTCTCGTTGTTGGCGAGCATCACCGACACCAGCGCCGGCGACGTCTCGGCCGCCAGCATCCCGGCCAGGGCATCGAGGTCGATCACCCCGTCGCCATCGACCGGAACGATCCCGGCCCCCGCCGCCGCATCCAGCACGGAGGCGTGCTCGACCGCCGAAACCAGCAGGCGCCGCCGCCCGGCCCCGGCCAGCGCCAGGGCGTTGGCCTCGGTGCCGCCCGAGGTGAAGACGATACCGGAAGGATCGGCCCCGACCAACTTGGCGACCGCCTGACGCGCCGCCTCGACGCGGGCGCGGGCGCGGCGGCCGGCGGCATGGACCGACGAGGGGTTACCGCCCTCGGCCAAGGCCTCGGCCATCGCACGCGCCACTTCGGGCCGCGCCGGCGCACCGGCGTTGTAGTCGAGAAAACAACTCGCGGACACGCGCGACACCCTCCCCTATTGCGCGGCCGTAGCCACGCCCTGGGCGCTACCGTGGAAGGAGCCGGAGGAACCGAGGATGCGACGGTCGACGATGTCGGCCAGCGACACCGAGGACAGGTACAGATAAATCTGGTTGCCGAGTTCCTCCCACAGATCGTGGGTCAGGCAACGGCCCTTGTTATGGTGGCAACCGGCTGGCGAACCGGGGGCGCAGCGGGTGGTCTGCAACGGCTCGTCCACCGCCAGAATGATGTCGGAGATCCGCATCTCGGGGGCCGGACGCGCCAGCAGATAGCCGCCACCGGGGCCGCGGACGCTCTTGACCACGCCGCCCTTCCGCAGCTTGCCGAACAACTGTTCCAGGTAGGACAGCGAGATTTCCTGACGTTCGGCGATGTCGGCGAGCGCCACCGGGCTGCCCTGGGAATGACAGGACAGATCGACCATCGCCATCACGGCATAGCGGCCTTTGGTGCTGAGCTTCACGTCATATCTCCCGTAACGGGCCTCAAGGGTTGGCGCCCGACGCCGCTTTCGGCGCCGAATCGTCCCCACTGGCCGACGCGTTGTCGGCGACCACGCGCGGATGGCCCAATCGGGCGCCTTCGGCATGGCCGTGCAGTTCTTCCTCAAGTTCGGCGATGCGCCCGATCAGCGTCACCACCTCGCCGCGCAGCCCCTCGATCGCCCGCGCCACCGGATCGGGCAACTGGTCGCCCTCGACGCCGTAAGCGCTGAAGCAGGTGTCCTGGGGCTTGCGCCGCCCCGCCGCCTTGGCCGGAATACCGACCATGGTGACGCCGGGCGGCACGTCGGTCAGCACCACCGCGTTGGCGCCGATGCGCGCCCCCTCGCCGATCAGGATCGGCCCCAGCACCTGGGCGCCCGAACCGACGATGACGCCATTGGCCAGCGTCGGATGACGCTTGGCCCGATGCAGCGAAGTGCCACCCAGGGTTACGCCGTGATAGAGGGTCACATCGTCGCCGATCTCGGCGGTTTCGCCGATCACCACCCCGGTGCCGTGATCGATGAACAGCCGGCGACCAATGGTGGCACCGGGATGTATCTCGATGCCGGTACCGATCTTGGCCAGATGCGAAATGAAGCGGCCAAGGGTTCGGAAGCCGCGCGTCCAGCAAGCGTGGGCCAGATGATAGATCAGGACCGCATGCAGCCCAGGATAACACAAAAGAACCTCCAGCCACGAATGGGCGGCCGGATCGCGTTGCCGAATTGATTCGATGTCTTCTTGAAGACGCTTGAAAAGCATGGCTGCCAATATGCTATTCTGTTGATTAAGCTGCTTCCCCGGGTCAGGGGGACATCGTCCACCCAGGGGCGGCCGCATCGAGGTGAATATAGGATGCCCTACCAAGCCAGTCAAGTTTCCTGGCTCAGCCGAACATTCCCGCCATTTATTCCCCGACACCGCAGCTCAGGTATGGGTTGCGGGGCCGGCCAATCGAACTGGTGAACCATGCCCGACGTGATTTTCAACGGCCCTGACGGCCGCCTGGAAGGCCGCTACCATCACGGCCGTTCGCCGAATGCGCCGGTGGCGCTGCTGCTGCATCCGCACCCGCAGCATGGCGGAACCATGAACAACAAGGTCGTCTACGCGCTCTACCACACCTTCGTCCGGCGCGGGTTTTCGACGCTGCGTTTCAATTTCCGCGGCGTCGGCCGCAGCCAGGGCCGCTTCGACAACGGCCAGGGGGAATTGTCGGATGCCGCCTCGGCGCTCGACTGGATGCAGACCTACAATCCCAACGCCAGCGCCTGCTGGGTGGCGGGCATCTCGTTCGGCGCCTGGATCAGCATGCAGCTGCTGATGCGCCGCCCCGAGATCGACGGCTTCATCTCGGTGGCGCCGCCGGCCAACGCCTACGACTTCACCTTCCTGGCGCCGTGCCCGTCGTCGGGCCTGATCGTCCACGGCGCCGACGACGAACTGGTGCCGGAACCGGCGGCGGCCAAGCTGGCGCAGAAGCTGTCGGCCCAGCGCAACATCCGGGTCAGCTATCGCACCGTCGAGGGCGCCAACCACTTCTTCGGCAGCCACATCGAGCCGCTGACCGAAGTGGTCGATTCCTATCTCGCCGAATCGCTGGTCGAACGCCCGGCGACGGCGCCGCGCCCCGAACTGGCGGTGGCACTGCCGTAAGCGGAGCGCGGTATCCTGTTTCCCCGGCCCCCGTTTCCCCGCATTTCCGCGCTTCCCTAGCGGGAGATGGGAGGCGACGCGGTAGGTTCCAACTTGGCGCAAATCCGCCGGCGCGTTTCGTGGGTCCAGGCGCAGAGGCGAAATCGGGGTCAGAGTGCGATTTCCCGCCGCCGTTACACCGGCATCTCCCCTTGCCCGCCGTCATCACGGTCCCTGGCGCGCGGCCGCCCCGGGGCGGCGGGAACGACGCGGCGCGCCGTCAGTTGCGCCAGCGCCGCCTTGAACCGCTCGCCGCCCAGCGGCCAGGCGGTGTTGGTGGCGTGACGGATGGCGGCCAGGGTGTCGTCGGACAAGGCCTCGGCGAACAGCGCCCGATAGGCCTCGCGCCGCCGCTCGGGCGTGTCGCCCAGCGCCAGGATCAGCGGATGCGGACGCGCCAGGCCGTCGGCGCCGCCCTCGGCATTGGCGTGCCAACTGGACCAGCGATAATCGCCGGGACGCGCCACCATCCGCGCCCGTACCGGGTTCAGTTCGATATAGCGGTGACAGACCAGCAGATACTGTTCGCTTTCGATCGGCACGGCTTTGAACCGGCCCTCCCACAGCGTGCCGGTGCGGCCTTGGGCGTCGTTGAAGTAACGAACGTAGCGCCGCCCCACCGACTGCATCATGCGGCCGAGACCGTCGGAGCGGCCGGGCGAGACCAGCAGGTGGACGTGGTTGGTCATCAGCACATAGGCGTGAACGACGACGCCGGCCTTGTCGGCCGCCGCCCGCAGGCAATCGAGATAGAAGGCGTAATCCTCGTCCGCCGCGAAGATGACGCAGCGATTGTTGCCCCGCTGGATCAGATGATAGGGCTGGTCGGGGATGTTGAAGCGGGGAAGTCGTGACATTGGGGACCGTTGGCGAAAGGGGAGAATGGGGTGTTGATGGGGTTAGATAATCGCACTCTGACCCTGATTACTTGTTGGCCCGCAGCAGCCAGGGCCGGTATTGCGAGAGCCACCGGCAGAGATGGCGGCGGCATGGGCACCCTCGGCAACACGCCATCACCAAGGCCATGCTCAAGCCCTACTTGGTCAAGGCTGCCGGGGCCGATGAAATCGCCACCGGAGGCCGGTCGAAGCCGCCACTCCAGGCCGATTGAAAGCGCCACCCGAGGCCGATGATTTCGCCACCTTCGATCCGAAGGCTTCGACCACCGTCAGGCGGG